>VAPA010090378.1_pt1 | contig 37286 bp, 29 predicted proteins | sample 3395041 | NCBI WGS metagenome assembly VAPA01 (sample SAMN08290432, study PRJNA428436) | hydrothermal vent metagenome | isolation source: Deep-sea hydrothermal vent chimney | place: Indian Ocean: Southwest Indian Ridge | depth 1973 m m
ATAGATCTTGAATAGAGTCCTCTGGCGGATTAAACAAGGCTAGGAATAACCTAGCGTCAACGTAATGGTAGGGTGGTCGTGGGTACGTAGGTGATAATAGTGGTATACTCTCTCCTTTAGTCATCACAATTCACCTATCTAGTCTATTAACAGTGATTATTGAATCTGCCGAGCCAGTCAGAGGTTGACTTTCTTGAATATGAGGGGCCAGATGAATAGTCCCACCACCGTAGCTAAACAATACCGGATCATGCGAAGCCAGATATCTTCAGTTGGAAGAATTGGCGAAAGCCCTAGAACGAGTCCGATAACCAGGATCAATCCAATAACTGCTCGTAATACAAGACGCCATTTCTGTCCCTCATGCGGTTCTATGGAGAAGTTTACAAATCTCATCTCTAGAAGAAGGCCGAACGCAACACCAATGATTAGACCTCCATAAGATCCAAAGTTATCATTGGGTGGTTGAGGGAGGAGTGAAGCAATCAGAGTCAACAGAAAACCAATGATTGCCAATACAAGTAACAGATTCTCAGTTTTGTATCTTGAGAGGTATCCCCTTACTGGATTTTCGAGGTAGAAGAACACGAGCACAATTACTATCCCTATGCCCCATCCAAGTACGACATCCCCTAGATAATGCACACCAAGGTAAACACGTGAGATGCCAATCAGCCCAGTAAGAACAATTGCTACAACTGCCATCCACCATGTCTTAACTCTCACAGTAAACCATCCATAAAGGGCTGCTGAGTTCTGAGCATGACCACTTGGAGTACTATAATTTGGAGGGTCAGAACCAGGGTGCCAATTACCAGATGGTGGTCTGTCATTAGCGATTAATAATTTCAGCCAGTAGTTTGAGAGCGCAGATATAACGAGTACATAAATCAAAAGTATTGACTCTCGCTTTTTATATGTCCAGAATCCAATGAGCAGTAAGGCAATATAGATCAGCTCTCCACCAATTTGGGATATTATGAGAAAGAAGTCCCCTAATCCTGGAAGAGCATTTCTGAGCACATCTGTGATTCCTGGATCAAATAGCATCCATTATCTCCTCTCTTACGAATATAGTCGTAATGAATATCGTCAGTAAAAATCTGCTTGTTCATTGACAAGACCTAATAGTGACGTATAGATTCTTCAAAATTCGCGGAGGTTCCCTAATGGTCCTTGAGAATCTAGAACCCAAACTTGTCTGGGAAATATTTGAAGAAGTCTTCACCAAGACTCCAAGAGAGTCAAAAAAGGAAGACAAGATTCGAGAGAAACTGAAGAGTTGGATACCTGAGCGTGCAAAATCGCTGGGTATGGAAATTGAAGTGATTGAAGATGATGCTGGCAATCTCTTGATAAAGAAGGGTTCCACAAAGGGAATGGAATCCGTTCAATCATTGCTTTTTCAGGGTCACATGGATATGGTTTGCGAAACCGATAAGCCTGATGGGTTTGATTTTGATAACAATCCGATACCTATTCGAATTCAGGATAACAATGAATGGATTGATGCAGATGGTACGACTTTAGGTGCAGACAACGGAATTGGCACTTCAATTGGACTAGCATTGATGCTGGACCCAAATATCAGACATGGGCCTCTTGAACTACTTATCACAGTCGATGAAGAAACCGGTCTCGTTGGTGCCTTTGCTCTTGACCCCCAAAAGATGGGCATAGAGAGTAAACTTTTGGTGAACATCGACTCTGAAGACTTGGGTGTAATAACAATTGGATCCGCCGGAGGAGGTGACACAGACCTCACAAAGAAGTTGCAGCTCAACGATGTCACTGGCGAAGCTACATTCTATGAACTGGTAGTTTCCGGTCTTTTTGGAGGTCACTCGGGTGTAGATATTCATAAACACCGTGCCAATGCTAACAAGATTGTAGCAAGAATCCTCTCAACCCTTGTAACTGAGATGAATGTTCATCTCATCAAATGGAATGGAGGGAGTAAACATAATGCAATACCACGAGAGGCTATCGCCAAATTTGCTGTCGAAACTGGAAAAATCTCTCGAGCAGAAGAGCTCTTAGAGAAAGCTCGTGTAGATATTTTGGCATATAACAAGGAACTTGAACCGGATATTCAAATTATTTGGGAGAAATCCTCACCAGAGCCTGCATTTTCACTCGAAGAGTCACACAAGATAATACAGTCAATCAATCTCATACCACATGGACCAATTCGATTCTCTCCCCATGTTGAGGATCTCGTGGAAACCTCAAACAATGTGGCAGTTGTGAAAACCGAAGGTAGTGAACTTTCACTCCTCCAGTCTACGAGAAGCAGTGTTGACTCAGAGATTGTAGCCTTTAGACAAAGAATCTCAGACCTTGCAGAATTGAGCGGCTGGACCATAAAGAAGAGTGCAGCATATCCTGGATGGAATCCGGAACCAAAGAGTCTATTCCTTGCATTTGCGCGGTCCCATTTTGAAAAAACCACTGGAAGAGAAGTCAAGGTAAGAGCCATTCACGCTGGTCTTGAATGTGGAATTATCGGCTCGAAGATTCCAGGGATTCAGATGATCTCTATCGGACCGACGATGAAGAATGCACATACTCCTGATGAGAAACTGAAGATCATAGATGTTGAGGTTCTCTATAACCTGCTGAAAGATATCGTTGAAGAACTTCCCAAACTCAAGAAGTTGGTACTCAGGTAAGATCCGCAAGTCCAAGCTTCTTCAGCTTGTCTTCTGGTGGTCTTCCTGACTTTCTGTCCCAACCTCTATACTCGTACCAAGTCTTCAATTGCGCTTCAATATCTGGGACATGACCCTCAGTTGCCCCCTCGAGTGGTTTCAAAACAAGGTCCGGGAGAGTTTCATTCTTTGTATCATAACCAAGTTTGAGGTTGAGAAGTCGCATCATAGTGAATATACGCTCGCCCGTCTGCACAAGTTCCTCAATATCTATTTCCCACCCTGTCGCCAGTTGAATTAGCTTCAAGAGTTGATCTCCGTCCATTGGATAGAAATTACACGTGACAGCTGAATTGGTCAATGTTCGAAAGTCTTGTAGTCTTGCAACTAAATCTGCTTCATTAGCAAACCTATCATCACTCTCAATATCAAAGGCTTCATTGGGTTGCCCCATCTGAACGTTGTACATGTCTGCAGTCATGTGACATGCACCACGGGGGGATGTCGCATAACCAATTGCATGTCCTGAGAAACCTCGTGGGTCATGCATTGGTAACTCAAGACCATTTACCTGGGCTGCAAGTTCTGGAACACCAAACTTCTCTCCAAACTCTAGTGCTCCTTCCGCCATCAGATCTCCAATACCCTCTCGTTTAGCTATCTTCTCAGCTAGGGCTATTGCTGAATCGACCTCTCCCCATTCTGGGGTAATTCCATCAAGATCGTCTGCAGTTATCTTTCCCTCCTTGAATAGATAGTATGCAAAAGCGATGATGTTACCTCCAGATATTGTGTCGAATCCAAGCTGGTTGAGTATTTTGTTTGCGAAAGCTACAGCCTCTACATTGTTGTTAAGGAGTAGTGACCCTAAAGTTCCAGTCACTTCAAGCTCAGGACCTGCAAACTTATCCATTTTGTATTTGCCCTCGGGAATCTCTATTACTCTTCCACAAGCAATTGGGCATCTATAGCATGCAGACTTTCCTACTAGGATTGTTTCTCTTACCGTGGTGCCACTCAGATTGTAACTATCAAAATCAGAAACAGTATAGTATCCCGCGGGCAACGAACCCCACATCATACTCGCCATATCAGTGAATCCTGCTGAGCCCAAATCCGAGTACATTCTAAACGTTGGGTCTTCTTTCTTATCTTCATTCAGATCGGAGGCGTATTCACGCATTGCATCCTCATTAGCAACGGGCACTTTTCGATCAGTTCCATGGATTACAATAGCTTTCAATTTCTTTGAACCCATTACCGCACCTATTCCTGTCCGTCCTGCAGCTCTGTGATGGTCTACCATTATATTAGCGTATTTTACAAGATTCTCTCCAGCTATGCCAATCCTAGCAATTCCTGCATTTTTGTGACCTGTTTCTTTCTTTAGTTCCTCCCACACTTCAACTGTGTCCTTTCCCCACAGATGATTTGCGTTTCTTATTTCAACATCCGAGTTCTCAATAAGAAGGTACGATGGGTCTTCAGCTGCACCTGTGAAGATGATTCCGTCATATCCTGCAAATTTCAAATCTGCACCCATATGGCCTCCCACTGTACTGTATCCGAGAAGACCTGTCTTTGGAGATTTAGAACAGAAAGTTGACTTGCTACCAGTTGGAGCCATGGTGCCGCATAGTGGACCTGTAAGATATAGGAGCGGGTTATCAGGACCGAGCGGATCTGTATCTATGTCAATCATATCATACAGCAGACGAGTTCCTAGACCAGCGCCCCCGATGAATTCCCTCAACAGTTTTTCATCAATTGACGTGACAGAGGTTGATCCTGCACTCAGATCAACCCTGAGAATTTTACCTCGATAACCATTCAACATGTTGCCCTCCTACTAGAAATCGATAACCGTTCCATCATACATATATTTGTAGATCTTCCGAATCTCATCGCTATCGATGTTTCGTGGATTCATCGTCAAGCTCGTGTCCATCATCGCGAACTCAACCATATTCTCAAGACCGGCATTGAAGTCTTTCTTCTTGATACCTGCCTCTTTGAAACTCTGTGGGTTTCCTATCTTTGTCATCAACTCTCTGATAGCTGTTGCAAATTTCAGAGACACAGTTTCAGGTTTTTTCCCTGCTATTCCGATCATTCGTGCTAGCTCGGTGTATTGTTTCGCTATTTCCTCGTTCTCTTTTCCTCTACAGTTGAATTCGATGGTAAATGGCAAAGCCATTCCTACAGACATCCCATGATGGGTTCGAAGCACCGAGCCCATGCTGTGACCCAATGAGTGTGCAAGTGCTGCTTGTGAGTTTCCAAATGACATGCCCGCCAGGCAAGCTGCAACTAACATCTTCTCTCTACTCTCAAGATCTGAGAGGTCATCAAGTGACTTTGGGAGCCATTCAAAAACCATCTTTAATGCTTGAAGGGAACTTCCATCAGAGAAATCATTCTTCCAAATAGAAATATACCCCTCAACAGCGTGAGTCAACGCATCCATGCCAGTATAAGCTGTGAGCTCTTTCGGCAGTCCGACTACAAACTCAGGATCAAGAATCGCAAGATCTGGTGTCAATTCTGGATTGATTGTTGCAAACTTCCGACCAGTTTCATCATCTCGGATGACAATGGCTTTAGTCGCTTCAGAGCCCGTTCCGGCGGTTGTTGGGATACAAGCAAGCTTTGCCTTTGCTCGGAGACCCAATTCATCAAAGGGAGTCAGTGCGTGGAGCTCGATGTCTGGCCTTTCATAGAGCACCCATGCGGCTTTGGCCGTGTCCATAACACTCCCTCCGCCAACCGCAATTATCCAATCTGCGCCGAAATGCTTTATCGCCTCTGCTGCGGCCTTCACGGTGGACACCTTTGGATCAGGCACAGCACCGTCCCAGATCGCTGCTTCCCATTGCCTGTTTGTCAGTATCGAACAAACTTTTTCTGCAAAACCCAGGCTATTGATTACCTTATCAGTCACGATGAATGCTTTCTTTCCCTTTATCTGCTCAAGTTCGTCGAGTGCATCTTCTCCAAAGACAATATTCGGGACATAGAACCACCAGACCATTATGACCACCTCTAATTACTGAACGAAATACAAGTGTCACTCCCCTTTATTTGCTTGCACAAACTCTTCTGGTCACTTGAGGACTTTCTCCGGGAGTGTTTTAATCACATCAAACGCTTCTGCAATAATGTTGTTGATGAGTTCTTCAGTTGTAGGTATGTCCTCAATTCGACCCGCAACTTCTCCTCCAAACATCAGTGCTGTGTCCTCTTTTTCATCCATGAGGTCAACGAAACCAGTTCGTTCGAGTTCCAAGATTTTCTCATTCGAATCTAATGGTTCGCCAAGGTAGAAGTTTGGTAAGTCTTCTAAGGTCTGTTCAACAATCTCTTCAGCTCTCCTATTACGGAGGAACCTCATAGGACCAAAGAGTCCTCGACCCACAAGGGTCTGACGTTCTTCTCTCTCTACAACCGCCTGCTTCCACATAGGCTCGAAGTCACTCTCCTTGGTAGCTATGAAACGAGTCCCCATCTGGATGCCGACAGCCCCCATGCATAAGGCTGCAGCTAGACTGGCACCATCACAAAAACCCCCTGCACCCACAACTGGAGTCTTCACTGCCTTTGCTACTGCTGGAACGAGAACCGTTGAGTGCACAGGATCCCATGAAACATGAGCTCCTCCTTCATGTCCTGATGCTACAATCACATCTACACCCGCTGCTTCTGCCTTTTTTGCGTGATAGACTGAGGGGGAAACATGAACCCAGATGAATCCCTCATCCTTGAGCACTGACCATGGTTTTGGATTTCCTGCGGATGTTACAATGACTCTCAATGAACGTTCTGTGTCAGAGTCTGATTTACAGGACTCAATTGTCTGTTCGACAAACATCTTGGATGCCAGAATGAACTCTGAAGCGACAGGCACATTCACCCCAAATATTCCTCCCGACGAACGTGTTTGTTTTGTGACCGCCTCAATTGACTTCTGAAGGATGACTGCTGGTGGGTCGGATCCGAATAACCTCGCTGCATCAAGTGGAGCCGCCTCAGGTATGAGCGTGGCTGCCATGCCGATACAACTGATAACACCAAGAGCCCCAGCATTAGTCACTGCGGTTGCAAGTGCCTCAGTCTTGTACGGCCCCATTCCACCCTGAAGTATTGGGTGTTTGATTCCAACTATGTCACAGAGTTCTGTGTGAATGTGAGTCATAGCCCCCATCTTCACTACCTGAGATTTAAGTCTCTAGTCATCTAGGAACTTTGTAGGAATCTGTCTAGTTGTAGCGACAAGCTCGAGTGCTGCCTTTGTGTATCGCATGACCTTACCCATATCGCCTTCTAGTTTGAACTTACGAGCCATGATTCCCTTTATTGGGTCTATCTTTCCATCAAACAGTGCTCGCCAGTTCTTGTACGGTCCTGAATATGTGAACTCTGCAGTGTCATCAGGTCCTACCATCTTTGCCGATCTACACTTTCCGTGCCAGAGGTCTATATAGAATCGGTATGGTTCTTTTACAATTTCTCCGTCTGCAGTTACTTCGAATATGAAATCACCTTCCCAAGTTTTCGCAGCGTCTTCGTAGCGTTCATTCTTATTCAGGAGTTCCATGTACAGCGCAACCCACTCGTCAGAGGGGAATTCTAGTTCTTCACCCATCACTTGTCATCTCCAATAGGTGTTAGTTGAGATTCGTGAGAGAAGGGCATTCCGCTTACCCTCCTATTTAGAATTCAAAAGAATTGACGTAGTTTCTCAAATTGAATAATCTGAAGTTCCAGACCAGAAGCAAGTTTGGTTAGGAAGTTGAGTTTCCCTACCGTACCAATATCATGTGAGTCACTTCCGAGTGAAAACACGCATCCAAACGATTTCGCTAACTCCAAGAATCCAGTATTCTCAATCAAATATCTGCCATTGAGCTCAACTGCAATTCCAGCTTCTGCAAGTGCTTCAGCAGCCATCCAGCCATCTTCTTCTCTATACGATGAGAGGTATCCATCCCAATGTCCAAGAATTTGAAATTCCTTTTTCCGCACTGCCTTTACCAGAGCAGAAACCCATCTCGTGGAATCGGTGCCCCTATGAAAAGATCCAATGACCAGGTCGAATTGCTCAAGACCTCCAGCGACCGGGGCAAGATCTCCATTTGAATGGATATCCACTTCAGCACCCTCGAGGATTGTCAGATCAGGAAAATCGATTCTGCCGATCTCGATCTCATGACGTCTTTGCTCAATTGTGTTTTTTCCTCCTTTACGAGACCCGCCTGATGGCCAGAAGTGGTCAGTAATTGCTATTGTCTTGAGCTTCAAAGATGCAGCTCTCTGTATTATTTCATCTATACTAGAGACTCCATCAGAGTAATGTGAATGAATGTGTAAATCTTCGAGTCCACGGACCATATCACTCTCAGATACCTTGTGTCAATTTAACTCAACCTCTTAGTCAACGACTACAATTTTATGTGGGTCAGGCATTGAGCTCATTGGTGCTCAGAATGACTAAATCAGAAATGTCTTGGGATCTATCACCCTTAGTTAATGGAGCCTCTGCAGATGAGGTTAAGAAGCTCTTTGGATTAACTAAGTGCGATATAAGTATCCGTCTACAATTATCTATATAGTGATAGAACTGGTCGCCTGATATGTTTGCGATTCCCCTTCGAGGTGTGTTCAATCTCATTCTCAATATTCTTACTCAAGGGTATCTGAAGTTTAGGATGTATCAGTGAAATCATGTTTTTTGTGACATCATAACAATGTCTGGCTTCTTCCAGCATATTGTTCAGGACTCGTAAACGAGCGAGATTCCAGTATGCAATTGTATTATCACGATTAAAGCGAATAGCTTCTTCGTAATGTGTCATTGCATCATCTAATCGATCCTGAGCAAAAGCTTTTGCCCCGAGTGCAAGAAGATTGTGCGACATTGTATCCAAAACAGTTCTGGAGAAGATGTCTGTTTGGTATGCGCCTTCCAACTTCTTTGAAGTATTTCTTAATTCAGCAATAGCTTCCTGATCATTGGAGAGCATTTTCTTGACTGATTGTTCACACATCGATTTGACTGTTTCAAATGTTTCAGATTGTCCACCTGGTATTACAGGCATATCTCGAAACAGTTGCGTCATCATTTTTGAGAATCCAAGAGATACTAATTCTTCTAATATTCTGAGATGGTGTTCTACGTTATCTTTTGATACTAGATTTTCTGCAACACAATTTTCCAAGTATATCTGACCAATTGTAGGACTGCTTGTTGAGGTCACTTCAAGCACCTTGTTGGCATCATCAACTTTCAGAGTGGTCTTCAGTAGGTCTTGGAGTATGACCTCCTTGTCAATCACATCGACTTGATTATCGATGTCGACTTGACCGATCTGCACGAGCTTTCTCCTAAAATGTGTGAAAAACTGATGCCCCCTCGTTAATGCCTTTCTGCATGTTGCTTGAAGTGACGGATGTGTTGACTTGGTGTTTATTTGTTTAATCTCAATGTCAATGAATCCAGTTTCCAGTAGCATTCTCTCCAGGAGCTCCTCTGGAAAACCATATTTGTGTGACATACCCGGCTTGTCAAGTCCAAAGATCCAGTTCATCACCAACTTCCGTTGTTCTTCATCACCTTTGAGAAATCTCTTGAATGAACTCTTTAAATCCGGGGTTGCTAAGCGAAACAAGCCCTCTGGTTTTAATACACGATACACTTCAGCTACCGCATAGATTGATTTTGCAGCACCCAGATGCTCAAGCACTTGCATGCAATCAACCTGAGAGAATGTATTATCATCAAAGTCAAGGTCAAGAGCAGACATGACACGGTCTGCAACTGTTCTGTCAAATGCATCGATATTGATGTAGCCCTTCTTGTATTCGTGTCCACATCCTATATTGAGCTTCAAAGGGGTTCACCAACCATTAGCTATAATGTCACTGTGCCATAGAAACTGAAGTCCCGAGGGGCGATGCTCCCATAGAGTGACCCAGGAACATAAGTTGGTATAGGAAAGCTCTCAGGATCCACAATAAACCAAGTTACAAGAATACCTATTATCACTATGACGAACATGGTGACAATTGTGAGAAATAGTGTTAGTCTTTGTTTACTGTCTATACCGGTACTACCCAAGGGTGGGTCTATAGCTGCATAAACTTCCGATTTACTAAGTCCAAGATTCTCCCCAAGTAATTCAATCTGATTTAGCTGTTGTGTGTTTGGTTCACTTCTGCCTGCCATTCGTTGTACTATATCATAAAGCCCGATAGGTAGATAGGGTTCTAATCGTCTGATTCCAGACCAAAACAAATGGACACTGATTAATTTCACGTTCTCACATCCTGGGATGAACTAATCTGAAATGAAATCTTGAGGTTTTATACTACCGTAACGAGTACCAGCACCGTATACAAAAGGAGGGTCAAGAAAGTACCCGGAAAGGACTAGGATTACAAAACCTGAGATTATGATAATCAGAATGAAAATACATACTGATAGAGGAGTCATCTGACGCCTAGTCAATTGTGTATCGCCTATGGGACTACCTACTGCTGCATAGACCTCCTTCTTATCTAGACCAATACTTTCGCCAAGAGCTTCGATATCAGCTATCTGTTTTCTGCTGGGCGATTGAATCGGCGAAAATCTGTCAACCATTTTCTGCATGGTTGCTGGTAGAAAAGGACGAATCTTTAGATAGACAAAGCCTATCTCGCCAATGCTACTCCATCTCAATTACTTCACCCAAGAATGATTACTACTTTTTTTGCTATAAATCCTTTGAATTCCGCTTTGAGTCATTTCATAGACTGCTCAATATGGCGTACACAGTAGGGGTCTTGATGGAATCCTCTGCTCATGCTTGCTGAAACTGCTGAACATCCTCCCCCACAGAGTTTCTTCAGCTCGCATCTTGCGCAATGCGCTTTTATGTCCGACATTTTTACATAACGGGAAAACGTGAATGACTCTTTATCATACCAGATTTCACGGAGAGGGCGATCTCTGATGTTTCCCTCTATGAACTGTTCCGGAAGGGCTAGGCATCCAGTGATGTTACCATTACTCTGTATTCCAAGTGTACCGATTCCTGCTTGGCAACCTTGCCATGCCTTGACCTGAAGATCCGGAAGAATAGTTGAGAAATATCCCATATCATGAGCTCCCGCTACCATTAGTTCTTTAGAATATAGTTTCCTGGTTGCTGCAATGAACAACGCCACTGAGTAATATTCGTCTTGAGAAAGAACATGTTTTTGTTCTAATCTTCCATGTGGCGTAGCCATCTGAATTTGCCACGCGACTCCCTTACCTTTCAGATAATCTCGAATCTTTGTTAGTTCCTTTAGATTCAGCTTGTGTACTGTGGTTATTGCAGTTGTTGGAAGACCAAGACTTGCGAACCGATCAATAGCCTGGGTTGCACGATCAAAGGATCCCTCGACTCCTCTAATCATATCATGAACAGAAGATTCTCCCCCATCAAGACTCACTGTCACACACTCTGGAGATAACTCAACTATCTGTTGGATGACATTATCATCCTGTCCAAGCCATCCATTTGTAATTATTGAGAGTTCCATTCCTAGATTATGGACTTTTTCTGAGAGGGTTACCCAATCTGGTCGGAGCAAGGGTTCACCTCCCATGAGAGCGACTCCCTGACATCCAATACCCTTGAGATCATCACACAGCTGGAGGGCTTCCTCTGTTGATAGCTCATCATCGCGTTTTCTTCCGGCCGCTGAACCACAATGAATGCAGTTCAAGTTACATGCTAGTGTTATTTCCCAGACTGCACAACCTGGTCCTGGCCATTTCTTTGATCGACGTCCTCTCCTCAAGGGCAATAACGTGCCTCCTTCAAAGATTGGGGAGTTCCTTCTACTTCAGGTTATTCATCAAGGAATTTAGTGGGTATCTGTCTTGTTGTAGCCACAAGCTCGAGGGCTGCTTTAGTATATCGCATGACCTTTCCCATATCGCCGTCTAGTTTGAATTTCCGAGCCATGATGCCCTTGATCGGATCTATCTTTCCATCAAATAGTGCTCGCCAGTTCTTGTATGGTCCTGAATATGTGAACTCTGCTGTGTCATCAGGTCCTGCCATTTTCACTGACCGACACTTTCCGTGCCAGAGGTCTATATAGAACCGGTACGGTTCCTTCAAAATTTCTCCGTCTGCAGTTACTTCGAATATGAAATCACCCTCCCATGTTTTGGCAGCGTCTTCATAGCGAGCATTCTTGTTCAGGAGTTCCATATATCGTTCAATCCACTCGTCCGAGGGGAAAACTAGTTCGTCACCCATCACTTGTCATCTCCAGCAAATACTAGTTGAGATTCGTGAGAGAAAAGCATTCCGCTTTCTTCGCCTCTGATTGTTTATGAGCGTTGACACAGTTTCTCAAATTGAATAATCTGCAGTTCCATACTAGAAGCAAGTTTGGTTTGGAAGTCAAGTTTCCCTACTCTGCTAATCAGATGTGAATCACTTCCGATTGTAAAAACGCATCCTAATGATTTTGCCATCTCAAGGAATCTTGTATTTTCAATTGGATATCTCCCATTGAGTTCAACTGCAATTCCAGCCTCTGCAAGTGCCTCTGCTGAGATTCTACCATCTTCTTCTCTATATGATGAAAGGTATGCGTCCCAATGTCCAAGAATCTGAAACTCTTTTTTCCGTAATGCCTTTACCAGAGCAGAAGCCCATCTTGTGGAATCGGTGAACCAATGAAACGACCCAATGACCAGATCAAATTGCTCAAGACCTCCCGCAACTGGATTTAGATCTCCGTTTGACTGGATATCCACTTCAGCACCCTCGAGGATTGTCAGATCTGGATAATCGATTCTATTGGTTTCAATCTCATAACGTCTCTGCTCAATGAAATTCATCCCCGCTTTGCGTGACCCAATTGAAGGCCAGAAGTGGTCTATAATTGCTATTGTCTTGAGCTTCAGAAATGCAGCTCTCTGAACAATCTCATCGATACAAGAATCGCCATCAGAATAATTCGAGTGAATGTGCAAATCTTCGAGTCCGCGTGACATGTCACGCTCAGACATCTTGTATCAATTTAACTCAACCTCTTAGTCAACGACTACAATTTTATGTGGGTCATGCATTGAGCTCATTGGTGCTCAGAATGACTAAATCAGAAATGTCTTGGGATTTATCACCTATGGTGAAGGGCGCTTCGGCGGACGAAGTTAAGAAACTCTTGGATGATTTGGTTGATGCGTCTAAGAGGTTTGCTTCGAAATATGAAGACAAGATCCCATCGATGAAGCCAGTCGAGATCAAGAAAATGTTGATGGAACTCGAAGACTTGCGTGTAAGGGTTCAAGATGCAGTTTCTTACGGATACCTACGTTATGCTGCTGAAACCATTGACAAAGAATCAGCTCAGCTGAACGACTGGTCCCGTAAGACCAGCAGTGTATTCGGCCAGGTCCTGACCCCCATTGATTTGAGACTTGGAGATTTGATGGTCAACAAACCCGCGTATATTGATGATTCTGAAGTTAAGGATTACAAACACTTTCTTGAACGTCTAAGGGATGAGGCTCCCTACAAGCTCTCCGAGGTTGAAGAGAAATTCAATATTCAGAAGAACCTTAATGGAACAGGCATGTTTGAGGAATTGAAAGAAGCATGGGTTTCTGAGAAGACCTTTGATGTTGAAGTCAAGGGTGAGAAAAAAACAATCTCCTATCCCGAACTCGGATCCCTTCGGATGAACCCTGATCGGGACGTCCGTCGTATGGCCACTGAAACACTATACAAAAGCATTGACCAGGACAAGCTCATCTATGGAACTGCACTTCGTGCCATTTGTGCAGATCATGTATCAATTACAAAACTAAGGGGTCAACCCTCTCCGATGACTCAGAGTCTTCTAGACCAAGATGTTGATGAAGAAACAATTGAAACTCTTCTTTCAACAATTGAAAACACTTCTGACAGATTCAGGGATTTCCTGGCTTTGAAGGCTAAATTCATGGGCTATGAAAAGCTTGAAGGATCAGATGTCATTGCACCCTTTTCAACAGATCCAGTTTGGAAATTCAATTATGATGAAGCACGGAAAATCGTTGTTGATGCTTTCACATCATTTGACCCATCCCTCGGAAACGTTGTTGACAACATGTATGTGAACAAGAGGATAGATGCAGTCAATCGAGAAGGTAAGCAATACGGTGCCTTTTGTGCACGTCACACAGGGGCAAAGAGCTCCTTCGTCTTCATGTCCTACAATGAAACAATGGTTGATCTATACACCTTGGCGCACGAGCTTGGTCATGCGGTGCAAGGGCATCTGACATATCACAAACAGACCCCTATCAATTACGCAACCTCATCGTGTCTTGCTGAGATGGGTTCAATCTTCGGCGAACTCTTGCTGACGGACAAGATTCTATCTATTTCTGAGTCAAAGGAACAGAAGGTTGAGATTCTTGCTCATGTTCTTGGAAGCTTCTTCTACACTGTGTATTATGTGGCACTAAGAGCTCTGTTTGAGAAGAGCCTCTATGAAACCATTGAGGAAGGTACACTTTTGGATGCAGAAACAGCATGCAAACTCTGGGACGATGCCAAGAACCGTGTATTCGCAGATAGTGTTGATTGGAATCCGTACATGGAATATGAATGGGCCCGCATTCCACACCATTTCTTTGCAAAGCGACGATTTTACAACTATTCGTATTCTTTTGCCCAGATGTTAGTATTTGCGCTTTACGAAGTCTACCAGGAAGAGGGTGATAAATTCGTTGAACGGTTCAAGGATTTGCTAGCAGCTGGAAATACAAAGAGCGTTCGAGAACATCTAATGGACTTTGGTTTTGATATCACAGATCCCTTCTTCTGGGAACTTGGAGCAAAACAAGCAGACAGGCTACTTGAAGAGTTCAAGAAACTCCTATAGCTATGAAAACGAGATTGAGATCTGGTTATTTCTCTTCAATGTTTGATAAGCATTGAAACGTTTGATGTTTGACGTATATCAAATGATTTATAAGTGTTTAACGCTAAGTTTGATATAAGTCAAACGTTCAAGCACACCTTAAACGTTTGATAGAAACATAAGGTGTCAATAATGTCTACAAGTTTCAACACAGTTTATGACGACATGAAGACGAGCCTGAAGCTCGCTTGGAAGAGCATGCTAAGTTACTTTCTTGCGAACTTGGGCATGATCATTGTCGTTTCAATCCTTGCCGGATTGATAGCAATTCCAATTCTTGGAGTTGCGTTTGTAGCCCTCGCGCCACTGAATGCAGCATCACTGACAGCTCTAGCAGACTGGGCAGTCGCTAACCCTCTCGTGGTTGGATCGCTCGGTATCTTAGCGTTAGTCTTGGTTGTTTCATTGTTCATGGTTGTGAGTGGATCAATCTACGGAATGAGCTATGATCTCGTTACCACTGGTGAGACCAAGGCGGAGGCCGCTTTCTCCTATCTTCGTCACAAGTTTCTCACCTATGCTGGTACTGGAGCTATACTCACTATCGTAGTCATAGTCCCGCCTGTTATTGCGTGGGGACTCACAGCGTACGCCATGGGAATGACTGTTGCAGGTCTAGCCTCCCAACTTCTCACCATCTTTACATTCGTGTGGGTCTTCATCACTGCTGGTTTGACCTCAATGGTATTTCCAGCTGTGTCCAGTGGTAAAGGCGTCCAGGAAGCCTTCAAGGAATCCTATTCTTTGGCCACCCGCTATTTCGATCGCGTCTTTGGTGTCCTGGTTGCTATAGTGCTACTGTTGGTAATAACCTTCGGTCCCATCGTCGTCTGGGGTATCTCCCTAGTCGGTATCGGAACTGTACCTGTACTAGCCTTCGGTCCTGTACTTGCCGCGCTCATGATTTGGACCGTCGTCTTTGCTTTCCTCTGGGTCCTTCTATTCCTCCCCATGGTCAGGATTACCTGGGTCAAGGTATACCAGGATCTCACTGGAGGCCAGGTCGCAACACAGCGTGTTGTTGACCAAGTACCTATCGTATAGGTCTGATGAACCGGAGAGTGTCTTTGAATGGAAACTTTGAAGTCACTCTCCACTCAACTTTATTGGAGTGAAAAAATGTGAAAAACGCGAGCTTTCAAACACTTGTTGAGGATCTCAAGATCAGTTTCAGATTTGCATTAAAGAACGTCATCTCATACGTGCTTGCGATAATTGGAGTCTTCATAGTTGCAGGTCTATTATTGATCATTGTTGCAGCGATTGTTTTTGTCCCACTACTATTCGCGATGGGATTTGAAAACATGGTCGTCTGGTTTGGAACTTTCAATCTATTGGGAACCGCTGAGGTAGCGACCCTAGCTTTAGGAATCTTCCTTGTTGCCCTTCCATTCATTACCCCATTCTTTGTGGCCGTAGGTGCTCTCTTTGGAATGAGTCGTGAGATTGTGGAGAGCGAGGGTACGACTGCAGAAGGAGTTTTTCAATGGTTCAAGAGGAAGTTCTTTCCTTTGGCAGGCGGAGGACTTGTGATGTTCGTGATTATTGCTGGACCAGTCTTTCTAGTTTCATTTGGAGCAGTAGCCCTTTTTGGGGATCAAGTACTCAGTATTGCTTTCATAAGCTCTGGAACTGCAACCACACTCAGCCCGATATTGTCAGGACTTGGAGTGATTTGGTTCGTTCTAAGTACTGGGTTTTTGACAATGTTGTTTCCAGCCATTATTGACGGGTATTCCGTAGTTGAGGCCACAAAGAAATCATTCAGGATGAGCATAGATTACTTCGATCGCGTTTTTGGATTTTGGATTGCTTTCATCCTAATTCTGGTCGCTTTAATCGCGCCGATACTACTCGCTGTATTCGCATTTCCTCTCAGTTTTGGAGTAGGGATTGCTGCTGTGACAATATATGCAGTCCCAATGGGGATTTTCTTTGCCTTTGTGGCTTTGCCTGCACTCTCCATTGGTCTCACACGAGTGTACATGATACTCACTGCTGATAATGAGGACCTCACTCCTCAAATAGAGGAGTCTGAATCAGGTCCTGGTTTTGTAGGAGGTCTTTAGAAATGAGTGGCTCCAAGAAACGAAAACCACGAGTCAAGGATATGGAAGTCATCGAAGACAAGAAGACGATCAAACTACTCATGGAGCCAACTAGATCAAAAATAGTCTTTGACTATTTAGTCAGAGATGCAATGACAGTAAAACAACTCTCTGTGGTGACAGGAAAGAACCCCGGTACTATCCTACATCACATTCAGAAACTGAAAGAAGTCGGAGTTGTCTTCGAAGAAAGAACAGAAGCGACCCAGACAGGCATAGTCCAGAGATACTATCGTGCATCCGCACGGGAGTACAGGATGGGCATCAGTGAAATGGTGCAAGCCACGGGTGACGATGCTACAAAACGTCTGAAGTCAATAATCAAGAGCCTCTCAGTCTATGGTATAGATATTCCTCAGGATCAGATTAGCAAGGCTGTTGGATTATTAACTGCCATGATTGGAAGAGAGAACGAAATCAGTTCTAGTAATCTGATTGTGAACGAGGAGGAGTATGATAAGCTTTCGTCCTCTGTGCGAGGTGATGCATCGCGAATCATGCGTCGCTTTGCTCTGGAAGAAGATTCGCAATATAAAGAGCTGAGAGAGAATTGGCACGCTTTTCTCTCTCTTGCACGCTCTCATTATAGAAAAGGTGTAACAAATGAGTAACTATCAAAGAAACACAAGAATGGTTGTGTGTATAATTGGTGTTCTACTTGTTGGAGCCATTGCTGTAGGAGCCTTATCCTATTATGGTACAACGAACTGGAATCTTGATACTACTGACTTTGCTTTTGAGGCAGAGGTCGGTGCCACCACTGGAACAGTGATACTAGATATCGATTTGGCTGCCGGAGGAGTATCAATTACCTTCGTTGATAATGCAACACTGTTGTATGATATTAACGTCGAGGTTAACAACAACACGCTTACGACGGATGGTGAACCCACGGTCACTTTTACTGCTAACACGATTGGACTGGATTATACTGCTGCGGGTGTGAACATAACACTTGGAAGTGGTGTGAACTATACCATTGATATCGTTGCCGCTGCTGGTGGTGTTAGTATCGCGCTGGTTGATGGTGCACATGTTGGAGATGTGACCGTTCTTGTGACTGCAGGTGGCATTACCTTTGTAATGACCGATGACGTAGTTCTGCTTGGTAATTCAACATTCGATTTGGAATCTACTGTTGGTGGTATTACTATTGTAGCTGATCTTCCAACAGGTCTTGGTGGTAGTATAGAATGTTCCACAGGTCTTGGTGGTGTCGATATCACAGCAGTTGGATGGGTTGAGATTACCGCCTCCCACTATGAAACAGCTGATTATGGAACTACCTCACAATCATTGACCATATTGGCTCAGACCACTACTGGTGGCATTGACGCCATAGTAACATAGTATTACTTAGAGGGGAGTTCCCCTCTTCTTTCTATTTTATTGTTTGTTAAACACACCTATCCGATCTTAGACACTTTTTACGCATACCTTATTAGCAAATGTCTGGGCGGATGGTTTACCCTTTTTGAGGAGACAAACGGATTGAGTGACAAGTATACACGAGGTAAGGTTCGCGACTTCCAGTTGACAATTGAAGATTCTGGTCGTCTAGCTGAGTGCCTAAACTCGTTCGACGATTCGGACAGCTGGCCTGGTGGTTTCACTGGTGGAAATCCATTCACAGCGCAGCGAGTCTTCGAAGATAAGAAAAAGAGAAAGGACATTCGTGATATTGTCGCTCATAGTGATGACAAGATTGTAGGAGAATGTAACGTCTGTGAAGCCAGTCTTGACAAGGAAGCGGCGTATGTAGGTCTTCTAGGCGTGAATCCTCTATATCAAGGAAAAGGCTTTGGGAAAGCACTACTGATTGAAGCTGCAAAGACTGCCGCTGAAGCAGGGAAACGTAGGATCGACCTTCACACTTGGGGTGGAAATTTGAAGGCAGTACCACTCTACAAACGTACTGGATACAACTGGGTTCCTGGAACAAGAGTTCTCATGGAATCTCATATCCCAGGTATCATTAGTAATGCTCTGTTCAAGGAATTCTTTGACAGATATAACTGGTACGATTCCTATACTCGAGAGATCAAACAAGAAATCGATGATGTGGTTGAGGATGGCATTGGAATCTACAAGTATCGGTTTGAAGGTGAGAACGGAGACCTACTCGATGTCACTATTGATCGAGAAGCGAAAGGGATCTGTGGATTTCAGTTAACACTCGATAATAAGACACTCTCAGCAAATTGTCGCCCACATGCGCATACTGCATACATCGGTTATGGTGAATACCCCGTTGAGCTCACTATACAGAATGGTCAAGAAACTGAACTGTCGTATTCCATTACTATCACCCCAGAGAAGGATCTTGATATTAAGAAAGAAGGAACGACCTCTGGAACAGTAGCCTCTGGTGAATCTGTCAGAGTAATTGGGTTATACTCAATATCTTCAACAACTCGCCCGATTGATCGTGAAACCAACGCTGATGAAAAGGTTCCAACTTATTCAGAATGGAGTCTAAAGCTTGGTGAACAATCAATATCGCTCTATAGTGGTTTTATTCCAGTTGAGGCTGTAACTGTCACCCCCGGGCCATTGTATCCCTATATGTCACAAAGAGGGAAGCAGCAGATTGGACTTGGAGCTCGGAACAACACGACTAGCGATATCAAAGGTGAGATCACACTCACACCTCCTGAGAATGTCACAATTACACCTCAGAGATTTCAGTTCGAACTGAAAGCAGGAGAGACCATTGAAGAACCAGTATCAATCTCCATTGAAGGCGATATAGGAAATCTCCTATCTATTGATTTCACACTCGACTTAGATTACAAAGGGTCCCCTGTTCGAGTCAGTACAAAGAAGTTCAATATCCCTGTAATAGGAACGAAAGGTGCAGTGGCTTACAAGAGCTTGGATGACCGAATAATCCTAGAGACCGAGAGCATTCGGGCAATCCTGAACCCGAGGCCTACTCTTGGCTTTTCAACCTTTGAATACAAACCGTTGAACCGAACAGTTGGGGGTTGGCAAGTGCTAGGTCTTGAAACTGGATATCCATTCCCATCAGGTGGGGATGAGTGGAGCCAAATGACCCCTGAAATCGAGTTAGAGAGTTTTAGTGATTATGCCGATGTTCGGCTCAGGGGTGATTTTCAGGAGCGGACAGGTTTACGTCAAACCCTTACCTATCGAATACACTCTGGCTCAAATCTTATTGAAACAATATCTGAGCTTGAGAATACAGGTGACTCCAAAATCGATAATCTCGGTCTGCGTAGCATTGGATGGTTTGGTGGTGTATTTGACCACGGGTATGTTCCCCTGCGAGGAGAGATCTACAATCTAGACTCAATTGACTGGAGTGGCTGGAGGCAGCTTCCAAAGTCAGCAAAGGAATATCACGAGTCTTGGATTGCAATGGCCCGTCATCAAGAGAAGTTCCTACTTGGATACATTTGGGACCCTGAGCACGCTCAGGATACTAGGATGATGCGGGGTTGGGATGTTTCACGAGTTGAATATCGTTTGCCTGATTTGAATCCAGGTGATAAGATAACGAAGATTCCTTTGAGGTTGTATATTGGTGATGGTGATTGGCGAAAAGTTCGCACACTCTATAGAAAGCTGAATGGAATCGTAGAGCCTGTTACTGAGATTGTTGACCTTCGCTCAGATCTAGAGGTTGAGATCATACCTAAGAAAAGTGAACAACTGCGAAAATTACCTAGCCCTATTCTTGTGGACAAGTCGAAAACAAATGAACACGAAATTCGTCTGAGACTGATCCACGAAACTCCAATTGAAACCGAGATCCGTTTGAAACTCCCTGATGGTCTATCGGTTGATGACGAGAATGAGATTCAAATCAAGGTTGAAGAGGTTGGTTTGGATAAACCATTCTCTTATCCATTGAAAATCACTGCATCAAGCGACGGTCCCTGGTTCCGGAGGAATGGTGAGATTGAGATACGCTTCAAGTCTCGAATATTTAGAATGCCTTTGACTGCTGTGGTCTTTGATTCAACTCTGAATGTTGATAGGGCCGTTACTGAAGTCGATGATGTACATCTACATTCTCTGAACACAGGTGGCTATTCCATTGCAGCTTGCCCTGAACACGGCGGCAGCTTGGTCAAATACGGAGAGGAAGGGACCAAGAGCATCCTTTACGATAGTTTCCCAAAGGTGGGTCCGTTCGTATGGTGGGATCGCGTCTACAGTGGATTGCATCCAATGTTTATAGGTTGGAATGTCTGGGACTGGGAAACCGGTTTACAGAAGGAAAGTTGGACCATATCAGACGCACAGATTGGTCCATGGGTTGGCTACAAGACGACGTCGATCCTCCAATACAGTCCCGGTCTAAAAGGTGTGGAAGTTTCGATGAACTACTTCATACTTCCTGGAACTCCGTTGGTAAGTGTGAAGGTGTCACTTACAAATACTAGTAAGCATTGGAAACGACCGCTCTTAGGATTTCGAGGAATTCCAATGCCGGGTGGTGATGCATGCAGCAGGGTGCACACTGTGAAAGAACGACAGAGGGTTGTCTATGAACCACACACTAGTGACGCTACAATAGTTGCTGGTCGTTCTAGTTGGGGTGCATTTGAGAGCCCTAGTGACGGAACTGTTTTGGGGATAATCTCTGCTTACAAGTGGGATGAAATGGTCTCTCTTGACACGCTATCGGAAAACGCACAGATTTTTGGAGTTCGCGAGAGGCGTGCACTGAAGTCTGGAGAGAGTACCAGTCTGACAGGTTACTTGGTAATATCAGACAAAGTTGAAACAGTGGAGTTACTCAGTGACTTACCTGAAGTAATTGAGTAGGTTAATGATCACTATAAGCGCTTCATCCTGGCTGAGCACTCAGCGACCTTTGTTTCATCTCCCATCTCTTCATAGAGTTTTATTGCCACATGCCAGGTTCGTTTCGCAGCTTTATTCCTCTTCAGGATCTCAAGCATCAGTGCTCGGTAGTATAGATACGTAGGATTTGAAGGATCCACAGAAAAAGCTGAATCAAAATCAGCCAGGGCCTCTTCGTATTTCTCTAGGGAATAATAAATCAAGCCGCGTTGATGTGAAACTTCCGCATTGTTCGGCTCAAGGGCAAGTGCAGTGTTGAGGTATTCGAGAGCTGTACCTTCCTCGTTCAAAAGGAGCATGATTGCTCCGTTCTTCACCCATGCATCGACAAATTCTGGGTTTGCATTGATTGCCTTTTGATACGCACTTGATGCCTGCTGATATGATTTGAGAGACTTGTGAATATCCCCTTTCTTAATCCAGAGTTCAGGATCGTCGAATTTGATGCTGACTGCTTTATCATAATAATAGAGTGCGGTTTCAAGATTATGTTGCTCCGAATGGACATCGCCCATAGTTGCCAGAGCATATGCTTGTTCAGGATTAAGAACCACAGCCTTGTCAAGAGTTTCCATGGCTAATGGGTATTTTTTGAGCGACAAGTATACACTTCCCAGTTCCATGAGCGCAGGAAGGAATTGAGGGTCCATTGCAATTGCACGCCTTAACCAGGTCACAGCCACGTCTGGTTCTCCATTCTTACGGAAATATTTTCCTTTAACTAACATGGCTCGGGACATACTTGCATCGAGATGTAGCACTCTGTCAAGGTTCTCATTGCACTTCTCAAGTTCTCCTTGCCGCAATTGAGCAGTAGCAAGATATACCAAGGCAAGTGTGTTATCGGGTTCTATAGCAAGAGCACTACCCAGGCAACTGATAGCATCTATTGGATCTCCAACCATTGAATATGCAAGGCCCATGTGAGTCCAAGCCCCGACCTGCTCGCTAGCGAGTCCGAGTGATATCTCATAGAGAATTATTGCGCGACCAAAGGCAGCCTCTCGTAGGTGCATGTCTGCTAGTCGAGTAATAAGTCCAGGAACTCGCTCGTCATATTTTATCGAGTCAAGAACCTGCTGGAACTCTTTCTCTAGATCCCCCAGTTGTCTCCTCTCTCTGGTCATAATTGCTACTGGACGGATGCGCTCTGGTTGAATCTCTTCTGGAGGATTTAGCTTTGTAAGCTTTGTATCTATTGATTCCAGTAGCTCCTCAGTGTTCACGCGCATTCCCTGCGGCACGTTTAGCGCCTTTTCTTATCAAACTTTGCTACTCTATAGTTTGCTGGCTTCAGCCTGTTTCATACTAAAAGGCATACACAAACACACTGAGCGACAGTAGGAAGATTGCTAGATAGTATGTAGGCATGATGTAGAGTTCATGACGCGAGATTTTATGATGAAACTCCTTGATTCCAGTCAGTGAATCTAAGACTATGAAAATGAGATGAATCAGGAACCAAACAACGGACCAGGATGCAATGTCCAAGTGTGTCTAGGTTTTGTGTAACGGTCTCCCTAACATATCAGCGTTGTGGTACAATTAGTGGGTCATGCTTCGAATCACTATCAGTCTGTAATGTATAAAAAAGATACGCTCCTATCCGACTCCTCACATCCCTTTCATCGCTGTGTCCATTCCTCCACATAATGAGCTTCTATCGGTGGGAGTGAAATTCCCTAGCAAGAGTGGTCCATCAAGGTCTTTCTTCTCCCTTTCCATTTGGCATTGGAAAGTTATCTCTTTGCCTTTCTTGAACTTGTAGACCTTTTCTCCAATGCGTAAAATTCCACTCTTTCTAGCTCGATACACTGTCGGATGCGGTGAAGTCCACCACCAACTTCCCTTTGGTTCAATTGTCCTATTTACTAGTAGTCGGCGTATTTCCGCTACATACTCAAGATCCTCATGCTGCCATGGTCTGCCTCTCATAACATCGAATCTAAGATCATGCTCCAGTTCATCTAATCTTTCTTCGTTTCTATACTTCTCAATAGCATTCGGATCAGTCATCAAGAATACATCATTTGGGTCGATGCCTGAAATGGACACTGACTCGTCTACCAACTCATCATCACCAAAAATCTCTCTCAATCTTCTTATCATTAGTTTCACATTCCCATTCCTGTAGTTCGTCCAGCAGACTTCATTGCAGTTTCCATTTCCTTGCAGAACTTGCCAATCGTTTTGGGAGTTAGCTTGCCAACGAAAACGGACCCATCTACTCCAAGGCTTTCTCTGCTCATTCGACATAGCCAGACAATCTCATCTCTAACCTTGAAGGAGTAGTTTCTCCCTGCAACTGATATTGAACCATTCTTCATTGCCCTGAAAATTGTTTGAAACGGGCTGATATACCAGTAGCTAGTAGTTCTTCTTATGACTCTGGCACCGAGAAGTCGTTTGATCTCTCTCATGTACTCGACATCTTCATCTCTCCAAGGCCTCCCTCTCATTACGTTGAACCTTATGTCCTGTTCAAGCGCCGCAAGCCTCCCCTCGAAACGAAAGTTGGCCTTAGCAACAGGGTCTGTCATAAGCCACACATATTCCGGGTCAAAAAGACCACTATCAAGCACATCCTGTTCTATGATGAAGCTCTGGCCTCCCCTAACGATTATCTCTACTCCGCAGTTTGGACAGTTCGTTAGGTATCTGCTTTTCAAAGGCGCACCACAATTAGGACATCGAAATGCTTGAATTTCAATATCCTTCCCATTATCATTGTTTGTCCGCTTCACAGCTTCACTTCCCATATTTAGAGCCACTATGATTGTCAAGTCCCGTTCTGCCACCATATGATTCAGGATCCTCTTTGAATCGCTCCAGGCAAGTCCTTGTACAGAAGTAGTAGTTCTTTCCTTTGTATTCTGCGCTCAAAGTCGTTGACTTGTTCACAAGCATCAGACATACTGGATCAATAAGATGCCAATCCGACCATCTCACACTAATTCTTCCATCTTCCATCCATAGCACTCTATCAGCTAAGTCTCGTATCCTCAAATCATGAGTTGCAATGATTACTGTTTTCCCTTGCTCCTTGGCTGTTCTCCTTAACAGTTCCATGATTTTATGTCCAGTTTTCGAGTCGAGGTTTGCTGTTGGCTCGTCAGCGAGAATTATCTGAGGGTCGTTCGCGATAGCTCTTGCTATGGCTACACGCTGTTGTTCTCCTCCACTCATCTGGCTCGGTAGGTGGCTTGCGCGTTCATCCAGTCCCAGCTGCCTCAGGAGTAGATTGGCTCTCCTCTTTGGTGTTCGCCCCTTGAGGCCTGCCAGATTTAGCACAAGCTCCACGTTCTGAGAAGCTGTGAGCCCCGAGAGCAGGTTCGGGGTTTGAAAGATGAAACCAATCTCTTTCCGGCGTATCTTAGAAAGTTCTCCTTTGGATAGACCTGCAAGCCGTTTCCCATTGATTACTATCTCTCCCATTGTGGGAGTTAACAACGCTCCGATGAGCTGTATCAACGTAGTCTTCCCCGAGCCTGAAGGGCCCATGATGACAACGATCTCGCCCTTCTCGACATGGAGCGATGTATCATCAACAGCAGTCACGGACGTATACTTGGTCCCGTATGTTTTGGTCACATTGTACAGTTCGACCGCCCACTCGCTAGATTGTATGACTGACGGTGGATCGGTAACTACCATCTCTATACCTCCTTGAAGACTAAAGCCGGATCGATTCCTGCTATCTTCCTAACAGGAAGGATAGACGCGACGATACCGGTTAGGATACCTAATACTGATACCCAAAGCACCATCTCAAATGTTATTGTCACAATGAACTCTGGAACAAACGCTTGCATAATAGAGATTAATGGGGGTACTACTACAGCACCTGCTGTAAAACCAAGAAATGAAACGATGATAGCCTGCTCCAATACAACTCTATATACCTGGAGATTTGTTGCTCCAACAGCTTTCAAGATTCCGTACTCTTTGGCCTTATCCATTGTAAGACTGGATAGAAGCACCCCAATTACCTGAATCCCCACAAGCAGGCCTATAGCGCTCAATAGGACAAAAATGGGAATGAACCCTCCTAGTATCTCATCTTTGTAGGCCTCTGCAGTTGCATATGATGAACTTGCTGAAACATCTGGAAGCGCCGCCTCAATGTTGTTAATCGCTTCCTGAAGTCCGTAGCCCGGCTCAATGGTTGCCAAGAAGTAGTTTGTAACTCCGTCCAGCAATAGTGATTTGGCATCATCATATGATATGAAGACCATATACGCTATCATCAAGTTTGTCCTGTCCGATATCCCAACGATATGAAAGTCAGTTCCAGAAAAAGTCAGGTTCCCATCAATTTTCAAGTTTTGCTTTTGAGCTAGGGCCCTGTCAATGATTATTTCTCCGTCCGCAACTTCCCACGCCCCTTCTACAACGCTCCACGGTCCCCCAATACCAGTGACTATGTCATAGCCATTAATGTATAGCAGTACCTTCTCTCCACCTATCTCAACAGAAATTGGGGTTCGAATTAGTGGTACTACCTCCTCAACGCCATCAATTCTTGTTAGATTGTCCTGTATTGACATTGGAAGTAGTGAAGGACTGTGAAACGAACCACTGGAGCCCTCGGTTGTGATCCAGAGATCAGCACCAGCACCATCTATCATGTCATCCATCATGGTTGAGAAAGCTTGGTTTAACCCAACCATGGTTAGAATGAGAAAAACACTAAGGACAATGCCTCCGACACTCACTATTACTTTTGATTTCGCGTGAGTTAAGTTTCGTAGCGCTACGTTCACCATCTGGAACACATCGAATGCTTGAACAACAGTCCACATTATAAAAATATCGCCACAGATATATCGAAATCGACAATTGTTAACTAAAGTACAAAAATCAGAATAGGATGGTGTAAAAAGTGAGTAAAAGGTAAATTCTAGGGGAATCAATTGATTGAGCGAAAAGAATGCCAACCATGGGTGACTGCCACCTTGAGTGACCTGTTCCTTGCCATTGTTTTCTAATCTTGCGTTTTATGCTACAATCCTGACAGGCTTCAAGTTCACAATCCTGTACTTTCTTTAATCCCCCAACCACGGATGATTCTAGTAAATAGAACTTCACAATAAATCCAAAAACTTCTCTCTGGATAAGCCACTCTGTTTGATGATGGAAAGGAGTGTGCCTTTTGGAATCGGATTTCTGTGCGGGATGATTACCAGGTGTGGTTGACCAGACTCATCGTACAAGACAAGCGCTGTATGGCTTCCTTTTCCTTTGACTGGAGCATATTGAAAACCAGCCTTGAGTAATCTTCGAATGAGTTTCTTACTGCTAATTAGCGGTAGACGACTCAATGTATCTCACAACTTGAAATCAGAGAACTCTAAACATCAATCTCAATAATTCGTGTGGATTTCTCAGATGTTGTCATCATAGGTAGATAGTCATCGATAATCCCAAGTTCACGCGCATTGACAAGCCAAAGTTCAATAGCCTCAGTGAGGTTAGAGAGTGCTTCTTCAATAGTATCACCTGCGGAAGCAACATCAATCTCAGGGCATTTGGAAACAAATACTCCATCCTCTTCCCATATTGTAGCGGTGATTCTTACTTTCGTCATTGCATACTACCATCCGAGGTTCTTGAATTAAACTCTTTCATTCCTGAAATTACTTGACTAATTACTGGTGGTCCATCTACTGTGCTAGTTTCTCAAGGAGTTCTGCATCTTCCTTGACAACATCATCGAGGGCTTTTTTGAAGGTCTTATCAAAGTCTTTACTTCGAACTTTGATTGTTCTTCTGGTCACTATATTGGACCTCAAGATAACATTGAATCTGATTGATATAAAGCTGTACATCAGTTCCTCAGTATGTACCTATGCAACAATCCTGACCGGCTTCAGGTTCACTATGTAGTAAACATTTAACATGTATAAATCTCTGATTAATACGAGGGAGATGTTATGGAAAAATTCATGTCTAAGGGTTATTTTGATTTGGGCAAGCTAGACGCAGCATATTCCCAAGGTGAAATTGATCTTTGTTTTCTTCTTAAGATCGCGCTAGATGAATCTATTCACATTCCAGAACCAGCTCCTGAATTTTTGAAATGGAGCGATCCCCAATTTATACATGAGATTCTGCCTGAAATTTGTAAATGCAAAGAGTCCGATGCATTACACATAATTGAAACGATACTTAGTGGAAACGTTTCTTGGATGCAAGACTGGATAACTGGATGTTATCTGCATGAAACTTGTATAGACCTATTGAAACAAATTGGGTCGGAGAATGCTAAGAGTGTCTTGAAGAGATATTTAGAACAGTGTAACCACGAGGTGTTTCATTCCTTAGATAGACAGGGTTTGGGCTTTACAACTTGGGGCGCACTACAAAAGGGATTTAATGCTGCAGCAGAACTTGGAGTTTCTGGATTGGACGAGCTCGTAAAACCCTACTTTCGCTACGGGTTAATGGGAAATGTCGCAAAAGCTCTGGCAATCATGTACTCCGATGATGCTATCGAAACGTTGGTCAATGGATTGGAATATATTGATCGTCATGATAGATACCATTTCGATGACCGTGTTTTTGATGTACTCAAAACCCTTGATAGAATGAAGTTAATAGACAGTCTAACCCGACTCTATAAGAAAAGAGAGATTATCGATGAACATTACGAACAGGTTATGAAAGATCTAGGAATTGAGGTTCCATTGGAGGTTTACATGGATGATTCTGAGGATAAAATCCTTCAGAAAATGAGGGAGATGAAAGCAAAAGATTCAGAACATGCAATGAGGGTTGCCTTGTCATATGTTCATGAAACGGGATCCATCAAGTGGCTGAAAAACCTATTCGACTTTAGTACAATTTTACCATTTGGCCTCTCTCAGATAGAAGACGACTTGGTCAGTGTTATTACAACATGTTCTATTCTTAGTAAATATCCTGATGTGAAGCTAAAATCTCAACTAGAACAAGTGTTACAGACTATCCCCCAGTACTATCCTCCTCTTGTGGCCTTGCTCAAAGTATCAGACAGAGATTCTATGAATGCAGTATTTGAATGGGTCTATTTTCAAATGAAGAATAATTCTTTTGGCAAGGACTTGTATGATTTTGATCTCATATAATCAATGGTGACAAATCGAGATGGGTTTCGTTATGAATACGACTCACCTATCATCTATTATCCAATCTTTCCATATGTTGGTCTGTCAAGAGTTGTGGATTTCTTCAACTCCATTCCTGACGAAGCTATTCCTTTTCTTGAGAGGAAATTAACCGAACAGGATATTATTTCCAAAGCATCATCGATTCTCCTATTGGGGCTTCTATTTGTGTTGAAGACAGCTCGAAAACTAATGACCGAAGAAAGATTCCAAGTCATAGCGTCAAGTCTACTTGATGGACCAAAGTGTGAAGATGTCCTTGATTACATTAGAAACTATGAGAGTGAATTGTGGGATGACAAGGAAAAACAAAGTCTAGTACTCACAATTCTGGAGTATGACAATATACTTGATTTCATTCGAGAATCCAATGAATGGGAGTCTATGGACGGCTACGATGATTTCGGAAATCATGGTGTTTTGATGTTCAAGATATTAGCAGAAACTGCACTAGACCTTTCAAAGGATGAAGAATTTCCTCCATCCTAATCACAGAACATTGTGGCTTACGCAACAATCCTCACTGGCTTCAGGTTCACAATCCTGTGCTCGCCTTCAACACTGTCGTACTCAACCATGCCAACTAGCTCACCTTCAGCACCTGGCTGAAGTTCGAACTCGATCTCCACAACAGAAACCGTGTCTGGTTCGACTGCACCAATCATCTCAGTCTTGATAGTATCCGTGAGGTCTGGCACTCCAAGCACCACCTGTACATTGTGCATTGGTACCTTCGAACCATTTCGCACAACAACTCCGAAGACCACCAGTCCAGCGCGTATCTTGTACTCCACGGCAATATCCATGCCCGGTTCCAAGCCCAGACTAGCTGGTTCTGCACTCGTGATGAATTCATCAACAAAGTACTCCTCTCTGATACGTTTCACACTCACTGCAACAACAAAGATTCCCACTAGCGCTATCGCCAAGGGCCAAATCCAGTGTACAGTCGGCATAAAGTCCGCGCCATCGAGCATGCCATCTTGGTCAGAATCTGCCATTAAGGGATTGGACCCATAGACCATAATCTCCTGGTAGTCGTCAATCCCATCTGCGTCAGAATCTGCCAGAAGAGGATCGGTTCCGTAAGTGTTCCATTCATCTCCGTCTGAGAGACCATCCGCGTCCGTATCATTATTCATTGGTTGCGTAAAACTGGTCATCACTTCGAAATAGTCACTAAGCCCGTCAAAGTCTCCATCCATCTCGTTCGGGTCTGAATGGTAGGTTTCAACCTCTTCGTAGTCGCTAAGAAGATCGAAATCACTATCTGAATTGTTCGGGTCTGTTCCGTGGTCAAAGATTTCATCATAGTCACTTAATAGATCTGAGTCCGAATCTTCCGTCGTGGGATCAGTACCGTAAACCATCAATTCGTCATAATCTGAGATGAGATCTGAATCGGTATCATTTGACAATGGATTGGTTCCGTAGAGCCAGTATTCTTCACCGTCAAGCAATAAGTCTGAGTCACTATCCGGGTTGTTTATTCCCGTGCCTAGCGTGATTTCTAAACCATCAATAAGATCGTCATTATCAAAATCAGGATCTAACGGCAGTGTGAAGTAAATCCTCAACTCCTCCAGATTTGAAAGTCCGTCCTCATCTGAATCCCAGTCTCCATCTGGTGTGTCACCATTGGTTGTCGGGTCGTTGGGGTCTGTGCCCGTTAGGACAACTTCTTCGTAATCTGAAAGCAGATCAAAATCAGTATCGTTCAGCAATGGATTTGTCTTGTAATCCAGAATTTCTTCACCGTCTTCTAGTAAGTCAAAGTCTGAATCTTTCAAAATTGGAGAGGTTCCATATTCATCTACTTCTTCGAAATCAGTAAGCCTATCCTGATCTGTATCTTGCATCAATGGATCCGTAAAGTAGTCGTTAATCTCTTCACCGTTTGATAAACCGTCCCCATCTTCATCATCATTGTAATCCGAAATACCGTTGCCATTACTATCGGGATTTCTGGGGTCCGTTTCTGTAAGCACACACTCTTCCCAGTTGGTCAAAAGATCTCTATCCTCATCGTCGAGACCGTCATTTGTGCCGTCCAAATCCGAGTCCCACATATCGGGATTGGTCTCAGTCAATCTAATCTCCTGTAAGTTAGTTAGCAAGTCTCCGTCAAGATCCTGGTCCGCGTCAGAAACTCCATCCATCTGGGTGCTGTACATGGTTGGGTCTGAATGGGTCATGTTGACTTCTTCAAAATCTGTTAAATCATCAAAATCGCTGTCACTTTCTCGCGGATTCGGGAATACCCATCGAATCTCCGGTGTACCATTGACGTACACAGTCATGTTGATACCGAAGATTTCCTGATTATCCAAAAGTCCATCTGCATCTGTATCTTCCCGCAAGGGAGACGTGTTGTATATGTTCAACTCGTCACCGTCACTTACAGAGTCTCCATCACTGTCCCAGTGTAACGGATTTGTTTCGAAGACCTTAATCTCATCATAGTCACTTAATCCATCAGAATCTGTGTCCGTGCTGTTGAGCAACGTATGCCATGTTAAAGCCTCTTCCGCATCTTCTAGACCATCTCCATCTGTGTCTCGAAGATTTGGATTTGAAGAGTAGAAGAAGAGTTCGTCCCAGTCAGATAATTGATCTCCGTCACTGTCCCACAAAATCGGGGAAGTGTCGTAGATGAAAATTTCGTCCCAGTCACTAAGGAGGTCAAAGTCACTGTCAATTAGGGTACAGTTGGTTTCGTAGAGGTATATCTCATCAGCGTTAGTCAAGCCATCTGCATCTTCGTCGTCTAAGTCATCTGGAATCCCATCCCCATCGCTATCTGCCGAGTTTGGATCAGTATGACTGTTGAACAACTCGTCAGCGTCCGCAATATTATCTCCGTCAGAATCGTCGTTTAGAGGATCAGTTCCATAGACGTTAACCTCATCTGAGTCAGAAATTGTGTCGAAATCTGTATCCCAATTTTCAGGGTCAGTTCCGTTCTCCAGCTCCTCTTTATCATTAAGGCCGTCCTCATCTTCATCTGCGTTTGTTGGGTTGGTTCCATAGACCTTCCATTCGTCCCAATCTGAAAGTCCATCTTGATCTGTGTCATTTGAACGAGGATCCGTTCCTAGATCAAGCTCCTGTCTGTCATCAATCCCATCCGCGTCAGAATCTGCCAAAAGGGGATCTGTACCATGCTCATTGATTTCGTCCCCGTCGCTCAATAAATCTCCGTCATGATCCCAGTTCGTGGGTGATGTCAGTGAAACATAAACTTCGTAATAGTCGTCAAGACCATCAGAATCAGAATCCGTTCCCGTGCAATCCGTGTGGTAAATCATGTACTCTTCATAGTCGCTGAGACCATCGTCGTCACTGTCAATATCAGTCGGACTAGAACCCGACGTAAACACCTCGAAACCATCATCTAGACCATCTCCGTCAGTGTCTTTGACTGTTGGGTCTGTATGGTATCCATAGATTTCTACAACATTACTCAAACCATCTCCATCATGGTCAAGGTCTCCGTCAAGTGTTCCGTTAGCATAGGTTGAATCTGCAAGTGGGTTCGTACCGAGTATCTCAACTTCCATGTAATCATCCAGCTGATCGCCATCACTGTCTTGCAGGGTTAGATTTGTGCCCCATAGGACCTCGTCGAAATCTTCGAGACCATCCCCATCACTATCTCGTGAGTTAGGGTCTGAGAAGTAGACAAGAACTTCCAGATTGTCAAAAACACCGTCGTCATCGCTATCCATGTCTCCCGGTGAAGTATCATAGATGTCTATTTCGTCACCATTTGAGAGTCCATCTCCGTCACTGTCAATCTGATAGTCAGTGTGGGTACCGTTGAACCACATGTTGGTGGGGTCCGTAAAGGTTATCTCTATCTCAGTGTAATCGTCCAAACCATCAAAATCGCTATCTGCCAAAAGTGGGTTAGTGCCATAATCGTTGACTTCTGCACCGTCTAAGATACCGTCCGAATCTGAGTCTTCATCCCAGGGTAGGGTTCCTGCATCCCGCTCTTCTTTGTCGGTGAGGCCATCTGAATCCATGTCTTTCAGTAGTGGATCAGTTTCACCTGGGTCGACGATACCGTTCCGGTTGACATCTTCACCAATCTCTCCGAGGTGTGGTTCATAGATCCCGTTTCCGTTTGTGTCGTTCCAACCATCAAAAAGCAAATCCCCATCAGAATCCGCGTTTGTGGCGTTTAGACCGAGTTCTATTTCAAGTCCATCTCGTATCATATCTGAGTCTGTGTCCCAATTTGTACAATTGGTATTATAGGTGTGGAGCTCCTCAAGGTTTGTGAGTCCGTCATTGTCTTGGTCGTCTTGTCCATCCAAAATACCATCATCATCATCATCATCGTCGTTTGGATCTGTGAAGGTCGCGAAGATTTCTTCCCAGTCTGTTAATTGGTCTTGATCTGAATCCGCAGCTAATGGATCACACTCGTACCACCACTCTTGGTAGTTTGTGAGATTATCATTGTCAGGGTCTTCCTCCCAGTCAAAAATCCCATTATCATTTGTATCATTGTAGAGGGGATCTGTTCCGGTCATCTCCACTTCGAACCAGTTCGGGAGCGTGTCTCCGTCCTCGTCATCATCGTAGTCAGAAATGAAATCCCCATCAGAATCAGTTACATTGGGCTTGGTTAAGGTGACGTAGAGCTCGATATAATTTGAAAGTCCATCCCCGTCAAAATCTTCATCAGCATCAGAAATGGAGTCATCATCTGAGTCCTCGTCGTTCAAATCTGTATGCAGCCAGAACCATTCGTCCCCATCTTTGATGTTATCTCCATCCGTGTCTGGATTTCGCGGGTTGCTGAAGGTGATATAGAGCTCGTCGTAATTTGTCAATCCGTCGAGGTCTGAATCTTCAAGATTGTCGTTTGTCAGGTCTCCATCTGTATCTGCAAGAACCGGACTTGTACGAGTCATATTGATTTCTTGGAAATTAGTAAGGAGGTCTCCGTCAAAATCCCAGTCTCCGTCATTGATGGTCGCATGGAAGGTGTTGGGATTATTTGGGTCCCAGAACCAGGGAGCTCCGATATACTTGATTTCCTCAGGGTCTAGGATGTTGTCACCATCAGAGTCTTGAAGAGTTGGATTTGTGAAGTAAGTAAGAACTTCTAAACCATCATCAATTGTATCTCGATCCGTATCCGTTTTGGTTGGATCTGTAAACCAGACATACACTTCATCATAATCGGAAAGTGAGTCTAGATCGCTGTCTGCGCTGTTTGGATCTGTTTCGAGGACAAATATCTCGGTGTAGTCATCGATGAGATCTGAGTCTGAATCATTATTCAGGGGATTGGTATTGTAGACGAACAATTCGTCGTAATCATCTACGAGGTCGAAATCCGAATCCGGATTATTGGGGTCAGTTCCATGGGTGACATATTCATCATAATCAGAAACTCCATCCTCGTCTCCATCAGCCGAGAGTGGGTCCGAGCCCACGATCATGACCTCTTCGAAATCTGTGAGTTGATCTTGATCTGTGTCCGCTGAGGTGGGCGAAGTCTTGTAGATTTTCACTTCGTCCCCATCTGTGAGCAAGTCGTCGTCTGAGTCAGGGTCATGGACGTCTGAGCCAACCTCTATCTCCTTCCAGTTTGCGAGGTTATCGCCATCCTCGTCATCATAGTAATCTGAGGTGCCATCATTATCGCTATCAACGTCGTTTGGATCCGTAAGGGTGATTCGCACTTCTTGTAGATTTGTCAATCCATCACCATCGTTATCGTCCTGGTCATCGTTGATGCCGTTATCATTAGAGTCCGCCATGAGGGGACTTGTGAGGGTGATGTTGTTTTCTTCGTAATCATCAAGCAGGTCTGCGTCGGTGTACGCGTTATTGGGATCAGTTCCGAGGTAGATTTCCTGCCAGTCTGTTAACAGATCCGAGTCTGAATCTGCCTCATTGGGATTCGTACCGTAAGTGATGACCTCTGCGAAATCTGATAATTTATCGAAATCCGAATCAGGAAGCAAGGGATCTGTACCATAGTCGAGAACTTCTTCTCCATCATCCAGATTTTCACCATCTGTGTCAGGGTTATTGTAGAGCGTGCCTTCAATGAGTATCTCACGAGCATCTGCAAGCCTATCAGAATCAAAGTCGCGACCGTAGGCATCGAGAACGCCGGTGTTGGTACCTACCACATATTCCTCGCCACCGAAATTATCGAGGTCTCCATAGGCCATGATACCTGTGAACTGGAACAGAGTGGTTTCTGCAGTGGGCCAACCAGTTGCATTATAGAGGTTGATCTGATTCGTACCGACAAGTACTTGTGAATCAGTGGTTGCTCCAACGCTTGTGAAGAGAATGCTCTCTACCTGTGCTGTGTGGTTCTTTGACCATAGTTCCGCACTTGATGACTGGTAGACGTGCACAATACCTGCTGAGGTTCCCAGAGCGATTTCATTTCTGATTGTTGTCGCTAGTTCACCCACAGTAAGAGCAGTGATGCTATCAACTGCTTGAATTGTATAGACTGGAGTTCCGCCTGAGTCATAGACTTCTAAGGTACCGTTTGAATTTCCATAGAGCACCTCAAGATTAGCGGCTATAGTGAGGTCTCCGATTCCTACAACTGTGATAGATGTGTCACTAGTATTTTCAAAGACCATTGCGCCTGTGTCCTGCAGAAGAGTAAAGCGTCTACCCTCTGAGGCTGCAACTATCTCGGTACGAGAGTCTGAGTCAATATCTGCTGCATCGAGTAATCGGACCATTCCATTGCTAAGATAGCTCCATAGTGGAGTAGTATCGATCTCGAAAGCGTATACGTAGAAGTCATCGCAACCCACAACAACTTCTTCGAGACCATCCCCGTCCAGATGTGCACCTGTAACCGCATAAACAGGTTCTGGGAGGGACATATTCATCTGTACGAATTTGTCAGCACCAACAACAATTATTCCAGTATCTGTACCGATAAGAATCTCTTTTCCATCGCTAGCAGTACCATCGATTGCTGCCATTGCATGAGGTGTTGAGCCAAGCTTCAACTGCCAGAGTAGAGTACTGTCCTCATCGAACAGAAATAGCGTACCGTTTTGAGTAATGACCGCCACCTCATCATATGCATCAGAATCGAAGTTGTCGACTACAATGTCGTTCACTTGCGACACGACAGTGGTGGACCAGACCAGAGCTGTATCAAACGGCGCAATCTCTGCTACAGTGTGTTGTGATTCAAGGCTTAGTACAGTTACAGGTAGCATACCTGGTCCTGTTCCCTGTATACTTACGCCTGCTAAAGCGCAGACGACCAATAGGGCTATGATTGCATGATATGGTTTCATGTTCATTGTGCGGTTCCTCCGTTTTCACTCTTCCACGGTTTAACTGCAAAATAGTCAAAGAAATCTGCCTCAACAAGACTGACCTCTTCAAAAGGTAATTTCATCTCATTGAGTTTAGAGATGATTGGCAAGATCTGTTCAGTCGGATTGTCAATGAACAATTTTATGGCATTCCTGCCTGCTGGAGCAGAATACTGCACTCCCGGAAGAGATTCAATTCGTTTAATGATCTCAAGTGACGTGGTCGGTAGTACTACTCTGATACTCTCTCCTTTTCCAGGAAGTGATGAAATCAGCTCTTCAGGTGTTCCGAACTGACTGACATTACCTTCCTCAAGGAGACAGACACGAGTGCAGTAGTCTACTATCTCCAAGTCATGACTGATGATGACCATTGTGGTGCCTAGCTCGTAGTTGAGTTCTTTAAGGTAATTCAGGGTTTCATGACGTAAGTGTGCATCCAGTCCAGTTGTCGGTTCATCGAGCAACAAAACCGGGGGATTATGAATCATACCGAGACAGATCGACACTCTCTTACGTTCTCCTCCAGAGAGTCTATCTACTCTTTTTGTGATGAGATCCTCGTCAAATCCAAGGATTGTGAGTACATCCCTCGCACGTTTTTCAATCTCCTTGGGTCTCATACCGAAGAGTCTTCCGAAGAACTGTGCATTCTGAAGTGGGTTGAAGTCATAATATAGGCTCAAGTGTTCTAGCTGAGGGACATATCCAACGAGGAAACTGATCAGCTTAGACTTCTTTGTGACATCATAGCCTCCTACGAAGGCCTGACCAGCAGTAGGTTTTATCTGTCCTGTGAGAACTCGAAGCACTGTGGTCTTCCCAGCACCACTGGCTCCAATGATTCCAAGGAATTCTCTCTTGTTTGCAAAGAAGGAAGCTCCCTTCAATGCGTAGAAATCGCCAAAGGCCACTTTGAGGTTTATGATGTCGATTTCTCGGTGGGTTTCTTTAGTGTTAGCTTTCTCCACATCACACACCTCCTATTTTGTCACTCACTTTATCGAACATCTTGCGACCTTCTTCGATATTCGACATGAGGACTCTTAACGCCTCGACTTTTTGTATTCTATCAAGATCTTCTCTTTGAATGAGCTGCTCTAGTTGCATGAAGGCGGCCAATAGATTGTTCAGTGTGTTATCAATTTCACGTACGAGTTCTGGTCGAATCTCAGGTATTCTGAGTCGTCGTTTCATTCTCCTCCGATTAAAAATTAGAAATCCGAAAAGCCCACCAAAAATTCCAAAAGAAGTGATGAACGC
>VAPA010041129.1_pt1 | contig 37261 bp, 34 predicted proteins | sample 3395041 | NCBI WGS metagenome assembly VAPA01 (sample SAMN08290432, study PRJNA428436) | hydrothermal vent metagenome | isolation source: Deep-sea hydrothermal vent chimney | place: Indian Ocean: Southwest Indian Ridge | depth 1973 m m
ACTTCTATGGATACAACACACAAGCCAACAACCCTGATTGTGAATACATTCTTCCAGAGGGTGAAACAATAGTCAATGGTGATCCAATTGCTATGGTTAAGGATACTCCAAAGAAAGACCTTGCTGAAGGATTCATCGATTTTGTCCTTTCACCTGAAGGACAAGCAGCCTGGTTATCACCCGGCGTCAGCAGAATGCCAGTTCTAGGATCTGCATTTCTGACACCTTATGGGTTAGGTTTCCCTAATCTTTACTCTACCTACAACGATACAATCGCAACATCGGGAATTGTCTTCAATGACACACTGTCTTTGGAGATTAATACTGCATTCACCTCTTACTTTGAAGCAGTTTTCAACGATGCACATGACAATTTAGCATTATTATGGGAAGCGCTCGTTGATGCCTATTATGCCACAGACATCACTCTAGCTCAACTCAACAATTGGTCGATCTATATGGGACGTCCTGTGACCATTGTCTACGAAACCACACCAACGAACTTCACAATAGACTTCGCTAGATCAATTAATGACCAAATGATCTATGACACCGGATTCTATTATGATATGCAGACGGCTTGGACCGCAGCAGCCAATGCTCAATATTTGGCCACACTCGCAGATTTGAATGCATATCTGACACCATGATGAGTTAGGTACAATAACAAACACAAGGATGTGGATGATGTGGAGCAAAGCGACATCGATACTGAAGTAGAATCAGAAATCATTTCTGAGGATATGGAGGCGTCCTTTGCTCCCGTCGATATCTTTGTACGAATCATAATGGGGATAGTTGGTTTCTTTGTTGGTCTTGGAAAACGAATCATATCTTTCTTCAAATGGATTGGGAGCGGAGTTCATCGTATATATCGCTTCTTCAATAATCCCGGACAGAGCATTAGACAATTCATCAAACGATTGGGTTCCTACGCCGGAGAATTCTCGAGAGAGATGGATACTCTAAGTTGGATACAACTTAGTGTGATAGTCTTTGTCTTTGGTCTGTTCTTAATTGCTCCATTGCTGAGTGTAGTCTGGGGCTCATTCGTCACTGATACAGGTGTCAACCTGGACCTGATCACGCAACTATTCAGCAATGCTGCATATGTCCCACAGTGGCAGCCTCAAGACTTCAACTGGATTCGTCCAACTGGAGCAGGTTATGTTGAGATTTGGGGTATCGACCTGGGTATCATTCTGAACTCAGTGTATTCTGCTCTTGCAGTTACAGCAATTTCGGTTGTTCTAGGCACCTCATTTGCTTTCATTATAGCTAGGTATGAATTCCCTGGCAAAGGGATTCTCAGAACTCTCTTACTATTTCCAATGCTCTCGACTCCATTCATTGGAGCGATGGGTATTAAGTGGTTCTTGGGCGCAAATGGTTTCCTCAACAACTTAGCTGCGGCCGGATTCGGAGTTTTAGGGTTAGAATGGGTTCGGTTTGAGTTTCATGGATTGGCGGCAATCATTATAGTGCAAGGGTTCTCGCTCTTTTCATTGGTGTATCTCAATGCATATTCTTCATTTATGAGCATTGATCCGTCTCTGGAGGAACAGGCTGAGAACCTTGGAGCAACTGGCTTCACGCTGTTTAGATCTGTAACATTGCCCTTGGCGATGCCCGGCATTCAAGCAGGCGCCATCCTCACATTCATCTTGAGTATTGAAGACCTCGGAACGCCAATTGTCTATGCAGAGGATTTGCAAGCACAGAAAACATTGGCGTACCAAGTGTTTGACAGTATTACTGCAGAGGCGGGATCAATAAATCCTCTAGGCCCTGCAATTGGTATGATTTTGCTTGTTTTTGCGTTGTCTGGATTTCTAGCAATACGAAAGTATGCCTCACTGAGGAGTTATGCATCTGGTAGTAAGGGAGGTCAATGGAATCCTCGGACCCGACCTCTGCGACCCAAAACTTCGATTCTAATGTATCTAATAATCATCCCTGTACTAGCATTTGCGTTGATACCACAAGTTAGTGTCATCTTGCTTTCAGTCTCCGAGTACAGGTCGAGTGCGCTCTTTCCACCGCTCACTTTGGACAATTACGCGATATTAGGAAATGGTGATATACAAGGGGCATTATCGAGAACCGTTGGGTATGCAGCGGTAGCGACGTTTGGAATTGTGTTACTGGGCGTATCAGCAGCGTATATCATATCTCGGAGGAAAATCCCCGGTCGCACAGCTCTGGATATGCTTGTTACATCTCCCATTGCATTGCCAGGTATCGTCATTGCAACAGGTTACTTCACATTATTCTACAATACTCCATTCTTCCCAATTGATGGACCGATGTTTCTCATCGTAATGTCATATCTCGTTAGGAAATTTCCATTTACAGTACGGGCGGCGTATGCAGGGATGCAACAAACCCCAGAGGTTTTGGAAGAGGCAGCTCAAAATGTGGGAGCAAGTAAGAACAAGACGTTCACGAGTATCGTTATACCCCTCATAGGTGTCAGTGTTCTAGCAGGATCTCTTCTCTCATTTGTTTACTGTGTGAGCGAAGTCAGCACGAGTCTGTTACTCGGAGGTGCCAATTACTATCAAGCACCACTCACGTATTGGATTAATGAAACGTACGCAGGATTACCACCATTGTATGGTATAGGACCTGCGGCTGCTCTAGGTGTCCTCATGATGATTATGCAAATGATTGTAATAGCAACGACCAATGCCATCCTGAAGACCAGGGCATCTGCTATGACAGGAATCTGAGGTGAACACAATGGTAGAAATAATTCTCAAGAATTTACGAAAGACGTTCGGTGAAGTCATAGCTACAGATGATGTGAATATGGTCTTAGAGGATGGAAAGCTCTCCACACTTCTCGGCCCATCAGGCTGTGGAAAGACAACCCTTCTGAGACTGATTGCTGGATTCTATGTTCCGGATAGAGGTCAGATATTCTTTGATGACAGAGAGATTACTAATGTTCCTCCAAATTTGAGGAACACTGGAATGTGTTTCCAGAACTATGCACTCTGGCCGCACATGACCGTCTTCGACAACATTGGCTACGGTCTCAAGCTGAAGCGTGTAGAAGGTTTGAAGTTCACAAAATCTGCTATTAAATCACGAGTAGATGAAGCACTTGAACTCGTTCGAATGGAAGGTCTCGGTCATCGGACACCACACCAACTTTCTGGCGGACAGCAACAACGTGTTGCACTTGCTAGAGCTTTGGTGATTCAACCTGATGTACTTCTACTCGACGAGCCACTCTCAAATCTTGATGCAAAATTGAGGAATGAGATGCGTGAAGAGATTTTAAGAATTCAAGGTGAGCTTGGTATCACAACTGTCTACGTCACGCATGATCAAATTGAGGCTCTCAGTATATCCGACATGGTAGCTGTTATGGATTTAGGATACATTCAGCAATATGCACCACCTCGTGAAATCTATGACAAACCCCAGACTCTCTTCGTAGCAGATTTCATAGGTAAGTGCACGTTCCTTGATGGAGAAATTGCATCTCTTGGTTCGGAATTAACCGTAAATCTACCTGATGGTCAATCTGTGAAGGGATTTTCTCCCGTAGAGAATTATCCCTTCGAGGTGGGTGAGAAAGTCCGATGCGCTGTTCGTCCAGAGGATCTTCACGTCCAATCCACAACAGGTAACGAGAACGAGATCTCAGGTATTGTAAATCAGGTGATCTTCATTGGAGGTAACGTGGAAGTTCATTTCAATGTTGGAGAGATCTCTGCAGTTTCACTTCTCCCTCCTGAGGCTGATTTCCAGAAGGGTTCTCAAATACGCCTATACTCCCCCACATCACAAATGATGGTTCTACCTATGGGTGGTGTTGATGCTCTGAGAAAAATACCTGGTCATCCTCTCTATGCAGTAGCTGCAGAAGAGCCCACTACCTAGCTCTTCTTGGAATGTCGTATGTTTACAGCCACTCCTCGTTGGAAAGCAATCATCTCACGTCCAGTCAGCAGAGCTTTTCCTACTCCCAACAAAGTGTTGGAGCTATCAACTACAACAACCTCCTCTCCTGCACGAAGATTCGGATTGGCATGAGTAATAAACTTAGCAAGAGCGGACTTTCCATCTGCTACGTATTCACGTACTTCATCATCCAGTCTGACAATGTACTTAGAGTCAAGATCATGTTTTAGGAGCTGGAATCCTCCCTCATAGGTTGCTGTGAACAGCCCTGTTGTTGGAACAAGTGTAAAGATGATTTCACTTCCTAGCTTTACATGTCTGATTTTTCCAGTGCTCCTAGAGATGTCTATACTAAGACCTTCAAGATTCACCATAGATGCAACTTCTGGTCCCCATTGGTAGGTGAGTACAGCCCGAAGCTTCCTCTTGATCCAATCTTGTTTTTCATCTGGTTTATCATCGATCCCTCCGATTAAATCTGAGGCTGTTTCAACAATGACGATTTTTCCACTATCCTTGAAAGAATCAGAAAGTGCATTCGTTGCTGCATTCCGTCTGAACCACAACAGGTTTTCAAATGAGATACTATCAAGGAATTTGTGTAATCTCTGTTGAACAACCTCCAGTGACAAACTATCCGTAGTTTCTGGAAACACACCTTGCTGTGCAGGGTGGACGTGTTCTAATTCCCAAGGTACTATTCCTATAGGAGTCAAGAACAGTAGAATTAGATCTTCTGGCTTTCTTCGTCGAACTTCTTCAATTATTATGCCTGCACTCTCTGAATATGGCCTGTTAGCATTATCGGGAACAATTATGATTGTGTTTGTATTTCTGTAAGGATAGAGCTCGTATAGTCGTTGATAGAAACTCACAACTTCAGGCCGCATGACAGTTTCTGAACCTGTATAGAATATTGAAGAGGTCTTTCCTATTGGGTCGGATTCAACCATAATTTGACTATATTCCATCATAACTCTGAATGCTTCAAGAAGTGCTGGGTGACTTCGCGCACGTGTAGCAGCAAGATGGAACAATTTTCCTTCAGAAATAGCTTGTCTAACCCTACGCATCTCGGCAGAGGTGACGTAGAGATTATGTTTCATCAATTGAAGATCTCGTTCGGTCTTATCTAGAGTCTTGAACTCCGGCGCAGTAGTATTGCTACAAACAGGACAGTCACAGGGAAGTTCGTTCAGTTGATCGAGATGAATAGTTCCAGTTGGGTGTAACATACGACCCCCCTCTGCAAATTTGGCATATGATGCAGAATCAAAGAAATCACATCCTAGTAATGCTGCTTGTGCAAAGAACATCGGGTGTCCGCAACCGAACAGATGAACTGGTCTATCAGGTGGTAAGTGTTTCTTGGCTGCAAGAGTTGCTCGGACAATATCCGCATATCGATACTGTTCCATGAAAGGAACGACTCCCCCAATGGGATGCACATCAAAATCAAGTGAAGCAAGTCCTTTGGCTGAAATTTCCCTGAGGTCAGGATAAGAACCACCCTGGACAGTTCCAGCAAGCATCATATCTTCCTTCATGTCCACTGACAGCTTGGCACGCTCAAGGGAGATTTTCATATCTTGTTCTACCTTGGTCTTCCCCACCTTTGGGTCAGAGAACACATCAAGAATGGTTCCAATATCAGTGCCAATAGATTTCTGAAACTCCACAATCTCGAGTGGATCAATCTCCTCATCTGGAAGTGAATGAAAATACATCTGAAATGTTCCCGAGTCAGTCATGATTGGTCCGCTGAAATTGAGCAGCTCATGAACTCCTTTCTCTACTGCTATGTTTCTGAACCGTTCATGAGACCTAATGATATACGAGTTTGTTATGACCATTTGAAACCCATAATGACTAACCAATTCCGGGGCTTTGATTACTGATTTTCCAGGATGAACAACTGGCATGAGTAGTGGAGTCTTCACGGTTCCATGCTTTGTTGTAAATCTACCAAGCCGTGCGAGACCATCCTTTGCTCTTATCTCAAAATGTGTCATACAAGTTCTATTCGGTGAACAATGAAAAGGGCCATGAATCTTTCCCTGTGGACCTATGAAACAAAAATCAAATCGTTTAAGACACAACACGACGTGGATGCATCAATGGTCGAAGCTACAGCATTACTAGTTCAACGTAGACGTTATCGAGAACCCAATCTCCTTAGTGAGTTTGAGGCCTTAGCAACTACTGCTGAATACACTGTTGTAGGCACCTTTGACATAGTAAGTGCACCCTCTGCAAAGTATGCAATACGTTCTGGAAAAGCAGAAGAAATTCAGACGTGGATTGAGGTGAACGAACCAGAGTTCGTTTTATTTTCTCCTGGACTCAAGTCTGGTCAGGTCTTCAGACTAATGGATCTCTGGAAGACTGAAGTCCGTGACAGAACTCAGGTCATCCTAGAAATCTTTGACAAACATGCACGAACTCCCCAAGCCAGGCTTCAGATAGAACACGCTCGGCTAAAATACGAGCTTCCGTTCGAACGTCATCAGATACGGATGCGTCTACAAAAGGAACATACTGGAGACCGCCCGGTTGCAGAACAGATCGGTGCCGGTGAAGACCTACTTAACTTGCGAATTAAAGAAATCCGGCGACGATTAGCAACCATCAATGAGAAACTGAAGAAAATAGTCCAAGAACAGAAGCTCAAGAAAAAGAAACGAATTCATGAGGGGTTCATCGAGCTAACGCTTGCCGGTTATACTAATTCAGGCAAAAGCACACTCCATCGAGCTCTCACAGGATCCGAAGTTAAAGTTGCAGATGAGTTATTCACTACTCTCTCTACCAAAGCTAGTGAGATGGAAATGCCCGGCCGCCGTGTTGTGCTCTCAGATTCTGTTGGCTTCATTAGCGACCTTCCAAAAACCCTTCTACAAGCGTTCAATACAACAATCATGGAGGTTTCAGATGCAGATGTCATCATTCTAGTGGTCGATGCATCTGATTCCGTAGAAGAGATGGAACGAAAGGTTGAGGCATGTTTTGATACCTTCAATAAGATAGACGTAAACGGAATTCCGATTATTACTGCCCTAAACAAGATTGATTTGCTTGATGAACTAGAAATCGAAGAAAGAAGACTGGCGCTTCCTGACGCATGTTCTATTGTTATAGAAATATCTGCTCAACAACATACGAATCTCACTCTATTGGTTGAAACTATGAAAAAGGAGTTGCCCCTCCTACACAAATATGAGATTCTACTACCTTACGGTGATGACGGAATGTCAACTCTATCGTGGTTGCATGAAGCTGGAGATATTGAAAGTGAGGAGTATGTTGATGAACATATCGAGATTGTTGCTAATCTTAGCAATGAAGTAGCTCAGAAGTTAGGAAGAGAACTGCCAGCAAAAAATTTACGTCGAATTGATGCTAAGTGAAGTTGTTTTACACTATCCGTATCTCTGTAAAGTCGTTTGTGGTATCGAAAAGTAATCACCAAATATTTTCAACAAAAGCAATTTAGGGGAGCATCAGTCTGTCATAACTAGAATTACTGGAGATTTGTGAACTGCTCGATACACGTTTCAAACAATTGCTCGAAAGAGGAGAATTTGTTGTAACAGGAGAGATTGGAGCACCACATGGTTCAGATTCAAACCTCGTTAATGAACGTGTAGAAACGGTGCGAAACTATTGCGATGCTATCAACGTACCAGATAATGCACGTGGAGTTCCGACAATGAGTAGCTTGGTCTGCGCACAGTATGTCTTTCAAGCTGGTGTTGAGCCAATCTTGCATTTAACCACAAGAGACCGAAATCAGATTGCCATTCAAAGCGAGCTCTACGGAGCCTTCGCACTAGGAGTTCGAAATATACTATTCATGAGTGGCGACCACGTCCGATTTGGGTCACATCCTGATGCAAAGATGGTTAATGATTTAGATATTCTAGAAACACTCTCTCTCGCCAAACACCTTTCACGTGGTGTAGATTATGCTGGAGATGAGTTAGAAGGAACACCTGAGTTCTACATTGGAGCCACAATCAATCCAAATGATGATCCGATGGAGGAACATGTAGATCGAGTAGAGAAGAAGCGAGAAGCTGGTGCTCAATTTTTCCAAACTCAAGCTATATTCGAAGCATCACGACTCGAGGATTTCATGAGTCTGGTTTCTGTAGATCTGAAAGTTCTGGCTGGAATCATACCATTACGAGATTCAGAGATGGCTGAGTTCATGAATGAATTCGTCCCAGGCATACATATTCCTGAAGATGTCATTAAACGTCTTGACGACTCAGGTAGAGGTTTCGATGAAGAAGTTCGGATAGATATGATAAAAGCGGAAGGTATTCAAATCGCACTGGAGACCATTAAGGAAGTCCGGAAGATTGATGGTATCAACGGATTGCACCTTATGGGTGTCGGATGGACCGAGAGTATAGTCGAGTTGGTTAAGGGCGCTGGATTGTACCCCCGACCAGATCGAGAGAGGTGATACAATGTTCGTCTTCAAGAAGGAACAACAAGTATTCGATTTCGGAGGTATTCGCATTGGTGGTCATCCAGGAGAAAATCCTACAGTCCTGATAGGTGGTCTCTTCTTCAAGGGTCAATCTATCATGGAAGATACTCGAGAGGGACTCTTCGACAAGAAGACTGCTAAGGACTGGATTGATTCTGGTGTATCAATGAGCGACAGAACTGGTCACCCACTCGTAATTCAAACGTTTGGGCGAACTCCTGCAGCCATGGAGAAGCACCTCTCTTGGTTGGTTGATAATTTTGATGGTCCCTTCATGTTTGAATCAACAAATTCCAAAGCACGCCTGCGCGCTATAGAATATTGCGAAGAATCAGGTTTGACTGAACGTGCTATCTACAATTCCATCAACCTATCAATGAAGGAAGACGAGAAAGACAAATTGAAACAAAGTTCGTTAGAGATGGCAGTTATTCTTGGGTGGTCGCCCAGAGCCACAACGCTTCCTGAAAGACTGGACATTGTCCGAGATGTGTTGATCTTCTCGGAATCCCTTGGGATAAAGAAAGTCCTGGTGGATCCTGCTACGATGCCTGTCGGAGCTGGTTACGGATTGGAGCACAGAACGACAATTGCTATCAAATCAGAACTAGGACTTCCAACCTGTCTTGCACCTCACAACGCTCCATCTGCATGGAGGTTCATACGACAAACAGGACTTGATGACAAATCTATTCAGACTGCCACTATTGTTGCTGCAACTGTAGCAGCACAGCTTTTTGCTACAGATGCTATCATGTTTGGATCTTTATCTCATTCAAAGGAGGTATTCACTTCTGTGGCACTAATCGCAAATGCGATGGCATCAGCTGTTGCAGAAGCTAACAGTGCATTGGACATTGACAAATCAATCTTTGATCCACCATCGTTTGAATAGGAGGGAGAACAGAGCGTGAATCTAGAACATGATTGGCCTCCAGTTTCAGGAGACTATGAAGTAAAAGATCACTCCAGTTGCATCGCCATCTGCACTCTAGGAAAGAAAATAGAAGTCGATGCAGATTACGCGATAATAGGAACCTGCAAAACTGAGAATATTGGGATTGAACGTGTGATTATCAATATCATCTCCAATCCGAACATTAGATTTCTAATTCTTTCTGGACCAGAGGTTCCTGGTCATCTAACAGGCAGGTCTCTAAGCGCCCTCTATCACAATGGTGTTGATAGGGACACTCGAAAGATAATCGATGCAGAGGGTGCGATCCCATATATTGAGAATGTCCCACTTGAAGGAATTGACCAATTCAGAAAACAAATTGAACTCATTGAGCTGATCAACAAGAATGATCCTTCAATAATTGCAGCTAAAGCATTAGAACTTCTATCGAAAGATCCAGGGGAATATGCCAACGGAGCTATGTGGATTGAATTCAAAGCTGCTGTAAAATCATCTCGCAAATCATCAATGAGTGGGGATGTGATGCTTTTACCTGAATATGGAGTGATTCTAGATTCTTCGAGTTCCCTCATCACTACGCAACAAACACATGCTACAGTGTCAGAACATCCATCATCCACTGTGGTTGAGGTTCAGGAAGAAGAATCGGGAACGATACTATTTGTGAGGGAGGTCTAGTACAGTGTTTGTGTTTGAGAAAGAACAAATAATCCACAATATTGGCGGCGTGAAAATCGGTGGCAACCCTGGTGAAACCTCAACTGTCTTAGCTGGAACAATCTTCTATGGTGGTCACAAAATCGTTACTGACACCAAAAAGGGAGCATTCGATAAGGATGCAGCAACCGCATTGATACAAAAGCAAGATGAAATGGCTCAATTAACTGGTAATCCTGCACTTGTCCAAATTTTTTCTGAAACTGAAGTAGCGTTGAAGAATTACATCGATTTCGTATCTGATTTGACAGAAGCACCTTTTCTCATTGATTCTACGGAACCTATGGTCCGGGTTGCCGGGTTGATATATGCTGAAGAGGTAGGTCTCTTGGATCGTGCAATCTACAACTCACTCAATGTTTCAGCGACTAATGAGGAGATTGACGCCTTACGAACCACTCAACATGAATGTGCGATAATACTGGCATTCAACCCTCAAGATCCTACGATTGCAGGTCGGAGGAAAGTTTTGGAATCTGGGGCACTTGACCTCGATAAAGGACTCCTTCCTTTGAGTAAAGAACTCGGGATCACAAAACCATTGATTGACACTGCGGTAACAGCAATGGGTGCTGGGGCTGGTTCTGCAGCTGCGTTCACATTTGTATCGAAGACTGTTTATGGCCAACCTACTGGGTCTGGTGTGCATAATGCACCCTCTTCTTGGTCCTGGTTGAGAAAACACAAAAAGGTCAATCGTGAAGGTTTTCGGACAGCTGATGTTGCATCAAATCTGATAGTCCAAATGATGGGGGCTGATTTTATCCTCTATGGGCCCATTGGAAATGCTGAACGTGTGTTTCCAACAATAGCCATGGGTGATGTCTTTGCAGCCGAATCATCTGCCCTTGAATTCGGTGTGGAACCATCCACTGATCATCCTTTCAAGAAACTACTCTGATATGGGAGTGATAACTTGGTGAGAAAAGACAGAGTTGTAAGACCTCGTTCGATTGGTGTTTCATCACTTCGAAAAGGTCCTTTCTATACCGTAGCTTCTGTCGAACTTGGAAACACGACCACAAAATGTGTCTTAGTTTCTACAAATCTAAAGACCGCTGAGATATATGAGATTGAAAAAGAGATTAGGATGACCCGAGATGTTCGACCTCCTCGGTCTGGCGAAAAGATTTTTGGAAGAACTCTTTTTGGAGTTGACCTTACTCGCGAGTCTGTTTCAGAGCTTGTTTCAGATACTTTGACAACAACCCTCGAGAGAGCACGACTTGACAAAGATCGTGACTTACATTTCGTAGTTCGTTCTACTGGTGTCACAGCAAGTTTTGCCAGTCCTGTTGAAGTCGGAACAATAGTACAAGCTCTAGCTGATGGTTGTCTTAATGCTGGAATTCCACCTAGGAAAATGACCGCATCTATCTCTGCGGAAAACCTGCCTCCAGATATTCAAGGGTTCACCTGGCTTAAGAAAGTCTATTTTGATGGAGCTGTAGCAAGTTCCCTCCCACCGTCAAATACCGAGATTGTTGCTAATGAAATGGAAGGAGAGCTTGTAAGTGCAGGATTGAAAGGCGCTGCAAAAAGCACGGATATTGATTTTCGAAACCCAGTCATGACGATGGATTTTGGAACAACTTTGGCTGGGCGAGTAACTTATGATGGTTTTCCATACGCAAAAACGGTTGGATCATTCGCTGGTCTTGCGGGTGCTATTCCAGATGCTCTTGCACGTGGATCTGGTCTAGTCGATGAGCAGACAGGATGCGTTCTTGATATTCCCTCTTCCAACCGACCTCAGAGATTGGAAATGGATTCTAGTTGGGAGGAGCAAGCTCATAATACCATCAGAGTTTCAAAGGTCTCTAAATCTGAGGATCGATTTGGAACCGTACCAGTTAACGCGAGAGCTGCGGAAGAGTCCGGGACTGTCTTGATAGGTGTAGATGCTGGAATCAATGGTTCTGGACTAGATGAACTTGCTCAACTAGGTCGGATAATTTCAGATGCCGGAGGTCCTGATCTGCTGCTTGCAGTGATTGATGTGATACAGGCAAGGATTGTCCAGCGAATCCTCAAACTCATTGAATCTGAAGGATTGATACACGAAAACACATCTCTTGGTCTAACTGGAAGAGCAATCATCTCAGGTCAGAAACCAACTATCATCACAGAGAACCTTCACCTGATGGATGGAACCCTCTGGACATCAAAACATGATGTGCTCTTTGTCGATGACGGTCTTGCATTAGGTGCTGCAGTTGCAGCAAGATGCATGAACTCAATGGGGACGACAAAAAATCCTATGGGTGGGAGAAGAGGCGATAAATGTGTCATGGCTGAGAGGATGAAATTGCAAAAATCTGGTCGTGGATGACTTTATTTTATCATCTCAGAAGCTCATTTTGGGTCAGTACGATGCATGTGTTTCCTATAAAGACTCGAATTATCACAGAGCAGGATGACATTCTGGATATACTCCTCGAAGGTCTGCAAGATGCTGGACTTAAGTTAGAGGACAATGATATCTTAGCGGTGGCAGAAACCCCCCTAGGTACAACAGAGGGACAAGTTGTGAAACTCTCTGATGTTATCGTATCATCAGAAGCTCAAGAGTTGGCGAGAAAGTATGAGTTGGTCCCTGAAGTTGCTGAACTAGTTATGAGAGAAGCAGATGAAATTCTAGGGGGAATCCCTCATGTTGTGTTAGCAATAAAGAATAACACCTTGATGGCGAATGCAGGTGTCGATAAGTCAAATGTCCCCCCTGGATACGCATCAATTCTGCCGGCAAACTCCCGTGCCAGTGCAGAAAGAATTAGAACTCATGTAAAAGAACGGAAAGGTAAAACTATCGGAGTTCTAGTGATTGACAGTCGTACACAACCTTTGAGACTAGGTAATGTAGGTATGGCACTTGGGACTGCAGGTTTTCACCCTGTTGCTGATGATCGAGGAAGAACGGATTTATTCGGAAACAAAATGCGAATTACTCGGAGGGCAATTGCAGATAATCTCGCTTCTGCATGCACCGCAGTGATGGGTGAATCTGACGAATCGACGCCTGCGGCTCTGATCAGGGATGCTCCTGTTGAATTTGTAGACCAATCTTTTGACTCGTCAGAAATGTGGATTATCCCTTCTGAGTGCATGTATATGGCAATCTTTGAACAATGGCGGAAAGCGGTGCCAATATGAGAACCTTTGAATTGTGGTTTTAACCATGTTGTGATATGAGCTGACAATCTTATTTAGGTTAACAAGAACGAGTTAATAACAACCAAGAAAGAAAAAAGCTACCCTGAAAAGTAATCCATGTGGAGGAGGTTACATCATTGACTAAGAAGACAATATTAATCGACGTGGCAAAGGCTGGAGCCTCAGGAGATATGATTCTAGCTGCATTTACTGATTTAATTGGTGAAGATACTGTTCTTCTCCCAGTTGCTGCAAGTTTACTGATCTATGATCCATCTTTTCGTTTGAATGTCGCATCAAAATCTCATTCTGGAATAACTGGTCGTCAGCTCCAAGTCACCCGGAATGCGGGAATTCGACTCAGTCCATCATCACTTGAGGATGTAATTGAAGCAGTATCTGAAGAGGTTGAACTTTCTCTGGAAGCAAAGAAGATAGCGTTGAAAAGTCTGAATGTGATACTTGAGGCTGAGAGCAAAGCGCACAACAAACCAATTGATGAACTACACCTTCATGAAACTGGTTCTGTTGATACTGTACTCGATCTCGTAGGAGCTGCATATCTTTTAGAAAGAACCGGTCTGCTTGGTGAGGCAGAAATACTTGCAACAAAGGTAGCAGTAGGAAATGGGACTATCAACACGGAACATGGTGTGCTAGATGTTCCAGTTCCCGCGGTGGCTGAAATGCTTGCAGCACATAATGTCCCCTATCATAACGGTGAGGCAGAAACTGAGGTACTTACACCAACTGGTGCAGCTATTCTAATAGCAATCGTTGATAGATTCGTGGACTCATATGACGATTTTGTTGCTCAGAATCAAGGTTTCGGTTTTGGTACGCGAGACTTGGGTAAGATTCCTAACATGTTGTCAATAATTGTTGGTGAAACTATTGTTCCGGAAGAAGAAGCCAAGGCAACTGTAGATGATAAACCACAGAAGATGGAAGCCAAGTCCGAAAAAAAGGCCAAACCTAAGGTTGAGGAGAGATTGGAAGTGCTTGACACCTGGAATGAAGATGATGTGGTAGTCATCGAAACCAATGTTGACGACGTTGATGGCGAAACCCTAGGCACTCTCTTTGACACACTTCTTGTAGAAGGACTTGCATATGATGTCACAATAATCCCCGCTATTGGAAAGAAGAATCGTCCTTGTTACGTGGTCAAAGTTATCGCTGCTAAAGCGGGATTGAAAAGCATCGCCGATATTATGATCAAAAACCTTGGAACCATTGGAATCCGGTACACGACTTGGCAGAGACTCAAAGTGAATCGCGAAACCATTGTTTGCAGTCTTGAGATCGATGGGAAGGAGCATATGATTCGTGTAAAAGTTTCTCGCAATGCTGATGGAAGCATATTGAACATCAAACCAGAGGCTGATGATATCTTTCGAGTGTCGAAAGAAACTGGAATTCCTGTTCGTGAATTGAGGCCTCGTATTACCCTCCAAGCACGTGCGGTGACCGAATAGCTATGAATTAGACACGAGAAGTGTCTGATCTGACTCCCAATCATCTGATGAATCCAGATATTGAAATCTTACAAATCCCAAAAAGAAAGTGGTTTGAACTGTATGAAAATTGTAAGATTCTCATGAAACAAATACTCACCTTACACAGGGGTCCATCTACGATACAAACTCTATCCCTTGATGAACCTCTCTCTTCTCATTACCCTTGCACACTCCCTCACATCTCATACAATACAATTGTATGAGTTCATATGCTAGTATCAACATGGAACATTATGAAAGAACTAGGTCTGTGGACTAGGGTTCTTGAAAGAGCCAGACGTGCGCGACCGAAAGCCAATAAGAAGAATTCGAAGAAGTCTTCTGAAGGGAAGTCCTTACTCTCCGAGAAAGAATTTGCATCAAGTTCTGGAGAGTCCGCGGCCGTTCACAATACTCAAACGAGTCTTCTCAGTTTCAGTGATGATGCTGGGAGGTGTGATGATGACCCTGCCGTGGTAAGAACTGTGGAAACTCTCTCTGTCGCTAGAAGTGATGATCCAGCATTGGTACAGGAGAAGGAGGCCAGGTCTGGAGGAGGGATCCCATCTCAATGATGACAGACAATGCTCTTGCTAATTTCGCATTCCTATGGAATGTGGGACGTGGTGACGCTGGCAGGAGAAGGGCGGAACACAGAAGTTTCTTGCAGTTGAGGTTCACTCACATTAAGATGTAAGAAATAGGTTATCCAGATATTGAACGGGTATGAGACTCTCAAAAGCGCGCTCGCAGAGTTTAGCATAGGCACTGGGGTCGTATCTTGTTGATTCATTAAACAGCTCTGGGGCAAGCACTCTTCGCAGTGGATTATCTGAGTCTGCGCTAGTCATGATATAGCGGACCTTCTGTCCCGCATGTAGTTCTCTACCCGCCTTGACCAGCTGTTGAGCAACCACTGCGGCCCGTGATGTGACACGATACGCGTGAGGGTCTCTCGTGAGCGTGGAATTAAGAATCAGGTCTCTGAGGTCAACATCACCATCACTGAGTCTACTTATGTACTCTTGACAAACTGCATATGCCGCAGGTATTTGCTTCAGGAATCTCTCTTTGTCGTATCCTCTTGCAAGGGTCTTGATCATCTCTTTCTGACAGTCACCTACATAGAGACAGGTGTCGCGTCGTCTGGTTTCAATTCCCCGTGTCTTTATTCCTCCGTTCTTATAGACTCCATAATACCGGTTCAGTGGTGCAACCGAGGGGTGCAATCGCGAGGATGGGATGACCATCCATCTGTAGACTCCTTTGGGTGACATCTTAATATCAACCTCCTTGGTCACTCGCTCACAGAATTCCGTGATGGTTTCATGGTCAATCTCTCCCTGCGACTTTAGCCAGACGGAGTCCACAATGCCATGAATCATCTCAAGGCCCATTGTTTCTCCAATATCCTGAGTCTTGAGCATGACCTCTCTTGATAGTGCAGTTACAGCAGTGTGTGCTTCAACTCTTCCAAACTTTGCGTTCTTGAATCCCAGATAGCCAAAACAAGAAACAAGAACTCCCTTCAGGGTGTTTTGTATGTACTCGTACTTCTTTGCATCTTGTCCTTTCTCTATCAGTTTCTTGAAGCCCATTCGGCGGTTGACCAACATTTCTAGTGACTTTGATACTATACCCCTCTTACGCGTACAGATTTTGAAACTCTGCTGAGGAATTTCGATGCAGTGTTCATAACCGTACGGACAGCTTGTCAGCGTACAGATAGTTTCTGGACTGATGTTCTGCTTGACCATCAGTGTTGGGTACATTGACGAGAAATCGCACTCTGCAATGTTCTCGTAGATGCCTGGTCGTGGTTGAAGGATCAGCCCCCCTCTGTCAATGGCTGTCAGTTCAGTGATCGACTTGAGAAACTCAGGATTCCGTTTGACTGGCGGTATCAGGATGTCCATCTTGTATGCATTGTAGTATTGCACAGCTGCGTTCACTCCGCCGATTGTCATTCGCGAAACTCTCTGCGGGCGACCTAAGGCGAGTCGGCAGCTCTCCACAACTCCCTCTAGTCCTGTGGGGGAGAAGAAATGCATGCCCATCTTTCCTCTATCAATGTGAACTCTTCCATTCAGTGTGACCTGTGTCCCTGACTTGAACACAATCCTGTTGTATTGCCAGAATGACTGTGCCTCTCTGTGAACGACCTTCAGCGGTGATCCATCCCTAGAGAGTCTCAGCTGCATCCCGTTGACCTTCGCACGTAGACTGAGATACCTGAAGAGACTCTCATCTCCCCTTCCTGTGACAATCACATCCGGGTCAATCCTGTCGATTGCACTCTGAAAACGGACCAGGATTGCTTCTTCATCATAGTCCTCAATGTGAATAGTCTCGTTTCTATAGTATATCTCGATGTGATGTATTCGGTCTTCCATCTTGGGGAATATCTGGTCCGTGTCAACAAACACCTCGAAACCTATCTCTTCAAGCTCTGGAATGTCATACTCTGGATTCTCTCGCTCATCAAGACAAGTGATTTTGACAATCTCGCCCCCCTTCAATTCAAACTCGACACGTCCAAAGGCAAACAGCGTTCTATCCACAAAGAACTGCTGAACTGGATCTATGTCTGCGTGGAACACAGTGGCTCCTGGCAGTCTCTCTAGACTCTCTGCCACCTCTTGCAACGCGTCCGGTGTGGTGTATACTTGCAGGACCGGCGTCTTCTCGTCATCATAGACACTGGCATACTTGTACACGATCTCCACATCCACAACTTTCGGATGTTCGTGGACCGCACGTAGAATATCTGTTTCACTCCAGTCCCTGCTCTTGATCAGATCCGTGCTGACAAACACAGAAGGGTAGAACCCCCGGTAGGTGTATCCTCTGGTCTTTCCATTTGTCTTGATCCAGAGGGTCAGTGCTTGCTTCTCCCAGTCGATACTGCAGTCTAGGAGCCATCCTTTACTCATCAGGGGGGTTCTCCTCGATCTTTTCTTCCAAGCCCTGAACCGTTCATTGTTAGTTGGACAATCTTGGACACCAGAGTGAAGTCCTCCCAAGAGCGGCACTGGGAACGACTCTGTGAGGTCAGAATTGTGTCAGGTCAACCTCAGAATAGAGAAACAGAATCGTGGTATATAAACTCATACAAATTCTCTCAAACAACTATCTAAGGAGTGTCCAACTTCGTCCAAGTTTTTACAGCTGGTGCAAACCCTCCTTTTGATTTCATCAATCTCCCCAAGCATCTCAAGGATTGAAGACAGCAGAATCACCTCGATGATACGAGGTGTCACCATCATGGTACCTGCGTCCGCAAACCCTCTCGCATAGTCAAATATGCGGTCGAACCGTTCCCTCTGGGACGGTCTAAGGGTGCGCCTGAACTCTTTCCAACGCGCTTCTTCAATTCTAATTGCATCTCTGTACGTACGGACTGTTCGTCCCACTGGCCTCATCCTCTTTCGTATTACCTCACTGCATCAGGGAACGGTCTCCTGACTGGTCTGGCCAGTGCACTATGTCCTCGCGGATTGTGGGTTTTTTGGGGTCTTTCTGTCCGTCCAAAGGGACAAGATTAAGGGGGACAGGTTCCCGAAAGTAAACAGCTCATTAAGTCCAGGTGTGGGTGTCGGTTTATCCATTGCACAGGCTGTCGCGCGGTCACCCGTTCTTCTGGCAAGTGAGGGGGTATAAGCATAAATGACTTGGTGATGGAGAAACAAATGAGTACGATGAATCGGAAAATAGCTGCAGCTGTGCTTGCTCTCATTATTGTGGGGGCAGGCACTGCTTTGTTATTGCTCCCGCCAACCTTGTACACCTTTCATATCGAGTCTGCGTATCCAGAGGGTAATCTGAGTCCTGTCTATTTATTGTTGACAAGTATTCAGGATTGTACTCTGAACGTTTCCTTTGTGGATGACCCCGCGCTCTTATTCAGCATAGACGTGGAGCTGTACGGATCCTATCCAGCGGCCTCTGCTTTTGAGCTAACTGTCAATGACTATCGAGTACAGAGCGGCTGGGTGCAGGTAGGATTTGGAGGATTACTGAGTATCAAGAGCCTTCAAGTTGTTCTAGGTTCGGGAGTGCCTTACAAGATTGTCATACCCTCCTCATGTACGAATGTGAATGCGACATTCACCTATGGAAACGGCGCGGTGGGAAGTGATGCAAGTCTTGACTACTCGGCCACCGGGTCCTTCGTTGCTCTAAGTTTCACTGAAGACATGGTGTTTTCTGAAAATGTGATGGAAGTACGTGTCGGAGTTGATGGACTGGCTGACTATGTCTAACTTAGCACAGACCTCGTTGATGGTCTAAATAGAAAGGCAACCTTCAAGGAACCAATGTTCATTCAGTCAAATATAGGATGGACATTTCGCTCGCAATTTCTTGACCGAGTCACATACAGCACTGACCCACTCAATCCAGACCCGCTTCTAGAAATTGGAATTATTGCCGAATATAGTATACTTGTTTGGTTATCAGATTAGGTTAATACGAGACGCGATGTTTAATAGTGGCTTTCCGAGTTCACGCATGGATGATTGGCTGGACAGGCCAGAGGTCTAAGTAACTTTCCTCCACAAGGACTATTCCTATAACCAAGAAAGTGTATAGGGAGAGCTCTGTTCAATCGGCATAGACTTAAAATAGCGGAAATCTCAAATAGCGCCTTAATGTCTTGTGGACATTCTACCATTCAGGTGCAGATTATGGTCACAGCTTTGTTTAAGGTTGTATTGATGGGTGATGGCTCCGTTGGAAAGACAAGTCTAAGGAAAAATTTTATGGGTGAAAGTTTTCGTGCAAACTACATGATCACAATTGGAGCTGACTTTGCAGTCAAGAAGATGCAGCTCGAGGGTGGCCATGACGTCAGCATACAAATCTGGGACTTGGCGGGTCAGGAACACTTCAAAAGTGTTCGTTCAACCTTCTATAGAGGTGCACAGGGTGCCTTGGCTGTTTATTCCACCGTAGAGAGAAAATCCTTTGACAATATCATGAATTGGATTGACGAGGCCTGGACCAATGCAGGAAAGAAGATACCCGTTGTTTTGATTGGTAACAAGACCGACCTACGTGACCAGTTCAAAGATAATCCAGTCATGGCTCAGACATTGGTGACCACAGAAGAGGGGCAAGAGCTTGCGAACAAGATTGCTAGTCATGGAGTCATTACATCATTCCTTGAAACCTCTGCTAAAACAGGCCTCAATGTGGAATCTTCATTCTTGGAATTAGCAATCAAAATTCTTGAAGCTGGTGGTTTGGCGTAGATATCAGTCAATCTCGATGACACCAAGTTCTTCCTGAATTTTTTCAAATAGTACGCTTGCTACAGTATGAAGGATTTCAGGATCTTCACAAAGAACATCAATTCGAAGTTTTAAGAGGTCATCATCGATTCTGCCAACAACTGTCAGAGTTACTGCTAGCTTCATGTCAGTTATCCTGCCCTTAGCCATTCCTGACACAACTCCCATGAACATGTTCTCTTTTTCTGTACATTCAGATTGAATTGTATACAGATTCCAGTTTAGGAAGAGGTCCTTTAAGATGTCAAAGAGTTCCTTTGCTTCTACAGCGAGTGAGTGTTCTCTATTCCATTTTTTCAACTCTGATTTCAGGCTCAGAATTTCTTCAGGTGTTATTTCCAGGGGTTCAAATTGCTCAAAGACTGACCTCACGAAGATATTGCCGGATATTGCAGCTATATCTTCACCCTTAGAGTCAATGAAGTGAACAGATGAAACAAACTCTCCTTCCACACATTCATTGATCACATCGAACCCAAAAATTATAGATTCACTACCACCCGGTTCTATTGTTTCAATCATCTGAGCGAGTGGTTCCACCGGTTTCAGACCTTCATTTGGATAAAGCAACACTTTGATGGAAACCTCATGAATTAGCTCTTCGCTTTGGTTTTCAACAGTTATTCCAAATTCAAGGCTTTCAGGAGTGGCGTTGTAAGTACTGACGACTACAACAGTATCGGATGTCTTTAGTGGAATCGCATCAGTATCGAGAAGTATCTGTGCAGGATTCTCCCATTTTTCTGGGATTGGCGTTCCATGATTCTTTTCTGTTGCACGCTCTTCTAACCAATTTAACGAGAATTTCACTGCATCTCTAACAGTTTCATTGTTGTCAGAGAGATAAGGTTTCAGAATCTCAATTGCTCCTTTATCCTCAGATGATGCTAGCATTCCTGCAGCGATGGAACGAACTGATGGATTATCATCATTCAGAGCAATGTCTAATGCCTCGAAGGCATCTGCACCATATTCACCAAGCCGACATATTGCCAGAAGACGGATATCATCATCACCTGTCAGTGCAGCGTCTTTACACGCTTGAATGCTCGTGAGTTGGTCAAGCATCTTTCCAACAACGTCATTGGACTTCTTCATGACACTTCTCATTGCTTTCTTCAGGCGACCGACAGACTCACCACCGCCTAATGCTGAAGACAATGTCCGGTCGTCTTTTCGGCTCAATAGTCACCCTCCTGTTGTTGCTTTTATAACACTAGATAATGGTTATTGTGATGTGACAAGAAGTTTCTGGGTTGGTTGAATATAGATCGAACTAACAAGAACGATTGATCATTGTCGGATTAATAACACTTTTACGCAAAATCGCGCCCTGCGCATTTAGAAACGGTTCTGCGTGTGATGCCCATGAAGAGTCAGGAATTCTCAATTTTCTTGAAACCTACAATCCTTAAGTCTCAAGCAGAGCATGGATCTGAGATCACGCGACGATTTGCTATGAACAAAGTTGGAAGGATGTTTGCGGCTGCAATGCAAGATCGCAGCATCCGGTTGTTTTTGGCCGATGATGGCAAAGAGATGCAAAGATTGCAGGACGAGTTCCTCTGCACATCACTTGCTTTCAGTCCAAAAGGTGATCTTCTTGCGGCAGGGAGCGTCGAGCGAGTTGTGAAACTCTGGGATATTCGAACTGGTGATTGCTTGGCGACCCTTGAAGGTCATACATATCCAGTTCTCTCATTGTCATTTTCACCTGATGGTAATAAACTAGTTTCCGGGAGTGGTGATACAACCCTGATAATCTGGGATGTTGAGAACCGTTCTCAGCTACATCAAATGAAGGGGCATGGATTTTACGTTGTTACCAGCGATTGGGACCCAAAAGATAACCGAATCGTATCAGGATCTGTTGATGCAAATATCTGCGAGTGGGACTCGAATACTGGAAAAATGATCATGCGACACAGTGAGCATCGGGCGGCTGTTCATAAAGTTCGTTTCAGTCGTGATGGTACACAGCTAGTTTCAGGTTCCTCTGATACTCATATGATACTCTGGAATTCAGTTGATACTCCCATGAAGATGGGTCCTGTTCTTCAAGGTCATTCAAGTGAGGTCCGCGCCCTATCATTCAGTGGAGATGGAAATCATCTAGCTTCCGGGTCTAGTGATAAAGTACTATATCTCTGGGATACTGAAACCCTCTCGATTCAAGGTGAAGCCTCCACTATGGGAGAGATAGATGGAATTGAATGGTATCCAAAAGAATCGACCTTTATCACTTCAGATGGAACTGGTGCCCTCATTCGTTGGGATGTCACTGATCTCGAAGAAACCTTGACTCCATTTCAAAACCTACTCAATGAGATTCAATCAGATTTAACGCATGAAAACAGAGATGCCTTCATACAGAAGTTTGAGGATTTCTGTTCAAGATATGATGAGGAAACACTCCAGACTAAGAAGGTCTTCTACGTCATTTGGCAATGTAAACGAGCACTTGGTATACTCAAAGGGGCTCCTAGAAAATAAGTGTTAGAAATCGTTTGTGATCTAAATCATAAGAAGTTTTGAGTGAAGTGTATTGTCATAACCGTCTTGTCTACTATATCGTTACAATCCGATTTTGTCACTTATTCAATAACAGTCTCAGATGATTTAATAGGGAAACGAATAACACGAGTGTTGACAACTGAGTCATTGGAGGGAACCACGATGCAACGTCCTGATTATACCGCGCTCCCAAAGATTCTCGAAACTATGAACAGGGAGGGTAAATTCACACTGTCTTCCCTTGTAAGAAACGACGGTTTTTCTATTGCCTCTGTGGTTTCTGCTGGTACTGACAAGGAGGTCGTCGCGGCTGTATCAAGTTTCATCACTGACTCTGCGGAACGTGTTAGAAAAGAGCTCATGCTTGGAGAGATTCGAGATATCAGTTTACGGTGCACTGAAGGCAAAGCTGTATTCAAGAAAATTGGCAAGGGAACTAGTGCATTAATTCTAGCTGCAGTGATGCCAAAAGGTGTTCGGTACCATTCCCGCCCAATAGGAAAAGCTGCTACTAAGATTGGACGGCTACTCCGCATGTGATATTTTCTGGGTATTTGCGTTTTGTACATTTTTCTAAATACTTAACACCCTCAAAACATTCAAGTGATTAACAACGCCATGAAACTTGCCGTTTCTCAAAACTAGGAGTGCGACCATTTGGTGGATAAAAAACAGAATCGAAATTCATCAAAACAAGATAATGATTTAATAGAAATCGTTCTCTTCAAATCCGATACATGTGCATTCTGTCCACGAGCTGAGGAAGTAATTCGAGAAACGATTGAAGACTTTGGTTCTACAGTTTTTGAATTGAAGATCATCAATGTCACTGAAAATCCAGAAGCCGCAGAGGAGTATGGTATATTCGCCTTACCAACGGTAATGATTGGAGGTTTGTCAGTGACAGGAATTCCTGAAAAGGATATGCTGATGAAAATGGTTCTCGGAACCAGAGTTATGTTAAAGAAGAAGGTTGAGTCAAAATGAGCGACCATGTAATAGACCGAGTAAAGACAGGTATTCCCGGCCTAGATGAACTGATTGAAGGGGGATTTCCCCGAGGAGATACAATCCTCATTGCAGGGAAGGCTGGTACTGGAAAGAGTATTCTCGCTACTCAATTCATCTACAAGGGGGCTACCGATTATAATGAACCAGGTGTGTTTGTCACCTTAGAGGAACCCCCACATCTCATAAAGAGAAACATGTTTCAATTTGGAATGGATTTAGAAAAACTTGTGAAAGACAAGAAAATCGCATTAGTTGATCTATCCCCCTCTAAGGCAGTGACCCCAGTCACTATCGGCGAGTATCCAAGTTTTGATCTATCAGGCTTGGAAGCAATTATTCTCAACCATGTGAAGAAGCTTAACGCAAAACGAGTTGTGCTTGACACACTCTCGATTATGGCGTACAGATTCAAAAGCCGTGATATTCTTAGAGAGGAGTTTTTCAAACTAACAGCAAGTATTACAAGAACCGGATGTACGCTTCTTCTGACTAGTGAGATTCAAGCTCACCATCAGGGCTTGGGTGTTTTTGATATCGAAGCTTTCTTAGCGTCTGGCGTAATTGTGCTCTATAATGAGAAGATATCGGATACATCACGTTCTCGTTCAATCGAGGTTCTTAAATTGAGAGGCTCAAAACATAGCTCAAGGATACATTCCATGAGGATCACAGACGAAGGTATCCGAGTTTGGCCTGGAGAAATAAGTCCGGGACATTAAGCGGAAAATGTGGGGCGAAAATTGGTCGAGAAACAGGACTCTGCAAGAATACAACCTGCCAAAGCTAGTCCTATGATTAGTGAACTTGTCAAGTTCGGGCAACTCACACAAGTGTCCTATATGCTAGTTGGACCACTCGGATCGGGAAAAACAACGTACGCTGAAGCCTTTCTCGCTGAAGGAATTGCGTTGGGCTTTCCAGCAATTTTCGTTACCACAGATGTTTCACCACGAGTTATTCGAAATGATATGAGTCGGCATGGATGGACAATCGAGGGACAAGAGGCATCAGGTCATTTCGTCTTTATTGATGGGTACTCTGAACGAATGGGTGCACCCAAGACTGGTGGTGCTCGTTCTTTAGCCAAAGTCGATGACATTAGTGAGCTTGGAATTGTTCTTTCAGAAGTTCTGGAGGATCTAGTTGTTGCACGTGTTGTAATTGACAGTCTCTCCACTCTTATCCTTCATTCGAATCCTGTGACAATGCCAAGTGCTGTACAACGACTGAGCGGCCGAGTCACTCAGAGCTCACACAGCATCATGTATGTTTTAGAAGAAGGAGTACATGACGATAAAGCATATGCTACATTCTCGTATCTCGCAGATGCAGTTCTCAGATTCAGAATTGATGATCGAGGTCAGTTACCCGTTCATCAGCTCAGGATGGAGCGAATGAGAGGTACCGACACCTCCAGAGAATGGCATAATTTTGTGCTAGAGTGATATCGATTTTCGGTGAAACTTTTAAAGCACCTTGCCCTCGCAAGTCCTTTGAGAGGAGAATCGCCTTTGCAATCACGTCTGATAGTCACACTTAGAGACATACTTTGTGCAAATCTGTCTCTTGATGATGGACTTTCAGCCGTGCAGAACATTCCATTCACTAATAATGATGAATCCAATATTCTGTTCGATATCGCTCGTTCCATAGAAGAAATAATCCTTCGCAGACCTGGACTTGCGAGTGCAAAACTTACAGAACTTACAATACGCATGTCCTTCCACCAAGAAAGGACAATACCTGAGATGCTCATGTTACTTGATACAAGGTATAACAATAGCCATCGTCGCTCAGAATGTGAGATTAGTCCTGATCTCGAAGCAATCGCTAATCTTGTGGATATTCTCGGTGAGCTTTCTCAAGCTTTAAGCTCCGCCATTCGTTTGAATCTTCGACCTCTATTTCCATTCTTAGCTGATGAGGTCCTCATGACCCTCAATGCAATCTGCGACCGACAACATGATGAAACAACTCACCTTGCTTCCTACGAGGTTCATAATCTAAGTTGGGTGCTCATTGAAGTAGGATTCTATGAAGGTGCTGAGCTTCTACTTAACCGCCTAATGGAGATAAGCCAAGAAGCAAATATGAATAACTTCTCATTTGAAGTCACTTTTGACTATACGTGTGTACTGACAGAGCTTGGTTTGTACGAACAGTCGCGAAAAATCCTCAAAAATCTGGAAAAGATTGCACGTGGAAATGGTGATCAGGTGGGACTTGCCTCAGTCAACCTCCAATTAGCGGTGAATGATGCCAGAGACGATTCCGTGGCAAATGAGAAAGCCCGGGAAACTGGTGACATAGCTGCAGAACTATATGATATGGGATACAAATCGGGGTTAGTTACCTTGGATGAAGTGAGTCTGGCTCACGTCACAATAGGCTCAAGTCTTCTCGTCAATGGTTGGCGAGAAAGTGTTCCACAAGCAGTAGAGCGACTTCAGCTGGGGCTAAGAATTTATGAGCGTTTAGAGAAAAAAACACCCGAACAACAAATACGCATCTTTAGGACCTTAGCTGGTCTTGGGTTTGCATATGGCCTCCTCGGTGACCATGAAAATATGACAAAGTGCCTTGAGTATCTAAATAGGGCAATAATTCTCCTGAAAGAGATTGAAGGATTGCATCCTGAAATAGACATTGAGCTAGCTCGAACTGAGAATACGATTGGCTGGATCTGTTTGAGTACCGAGTGTGATGAGTTTTGGCCACTTGGATTAGATGCTTTCAAACGTGCTGTATCTCTGAGAGAAACAATGTTCAAGAAAGGTAGAATATCTGAACTAGAGTTCCTCGGATCTCAAATGGGACTTGCATTATCACAAATGAGAAATGCTGACTGCTCTGACGAAGAATCGCAGAATCAGCTTCGGCAGATTTTATTCCAATATATCCCATTATTTCCAACTGACTCACGCGCTATCGTTGAAATGGCAATTGCCACATACGATGTTGTCTGGTTAATCACTCGACATGGTGGGAACATTTCACCCAAATTGTTAGGTCTTCTAGATGATGTAGATAGGATGCTTGAAGATGTGGTAGTGAATGATGATTCTCTGTTCATCCATGGAGTTTCAATTGTAGTGCCATATCTGGGACAATCCTGGTCTGTTCTTCTCGAGAGATCAAAACGGATGAGCCAGAGTGATTCTCAACTTGCCAGTGTGGCTGGTCTATGTGCTGCGTTATCAACTGCGAAGATTAATCTAGATGCTATGAATCTCGAGGTTGGTGGACGCATACAACCGCCAGTAGATGATGCAGTTCTCCACACTGATGCTCTCCTTGCACGATATTGGTTGGGGCAAACCTACCTTGTTCAAACTACCAAAGCATTCTATGATAACAAGGACTATTCCGAGCTAGCGACTGGATTTTATTGGGCCGCAATCACATTTAGTGAAGTTATTACAACAGAAACTGATATGTCCGAATCTGCGGAGTTTATCAAAGCAACTTGCGCTTCCTTATCACAAGTGTTAAGGAGATTCTCCTTAGCCCTAGAGAATCAATATGCTGCATACATTGACAGAAATCGATTCCAAGGGACACCTCCTGTGATTGATGAGAGTCAATACAGCTACCTCCTTGCTGAGGATTGGCTTGGTCTAATCAAAATCGCTAATGCCCATCTCCAAATGGTTGAACAATCGGAGATGGTCGAGGCGCAGCCCTATCTCAATGCAGTTTTCTCCAACATGACACGGTTTTTGAGAATGATGGACGGCATCTCGCTAGTAGATCGTCGAGTGCTATCTTTGCTAGGTACAGCAATGAATAGACGAATCTATTTGAGAAAGTAGTGGCTCTTCACTCATACCTAATATCTGGATTCTTTATATCACGAAATCCCCCTGCTTCAGCTCCCCAAGTTGCCCAACCAGAAGTCGATTTACGAATCTCATTTGCAAGACCAAAGGATTCTCTTACAGGAATCTCGGCTTCAATTCGATAGAGAGACCTCTCTGAGTTAATTTCAAGAACTTGTCCTTTTCTTTTTGATAGGATTGATGTAAGAGTTCCAACGTGTTCCTCTGGGGAACTTATGTCAAGATGAATCCAAGGTTCGATAACAACAGGCTCTCCTGTGAGAATGCTTTTTCGTAAAGCATCAAGTAATGGTTGTGTTATATCTCTCCATGATGTTTCGGGTGCTTCAGAGTTGATATCAGCTTTCTCTATGATTATTCCCACCCTCCGCATTCGCTCTCCACTTTTCGTACCACTTCGGATTATGGTTCTGAAGGCATCTTTGACCCACTCAGTTTCATCACCAAATGGGTTGATTTTGGAAGTTGCATCCACCATCCAACTAGCTGACCCTGGATCTGTTTCCAGAACGGTTCCCAAACTCTCCGGAGCCCTGTCCTCCGATGTCAACACTACTCTAGCTGTGAATGAGCTTGTACCCTCATTTCCTCCAGTACATTGATTTCCATCTTTTGTTATTTGCTCCCTGAGAAGAACCATTGGTCTCCCAAGCCGCACCTCTACTCCCTGCCTAGTCAATTTCTCAACGGTTATTTCGATGTGGAGTTCTCCTGCCCCTGACAAGAGCATCTCGCCAGTTTCACTGTTAACTTCAAACTCCAGCGCGGGATCAGTTCTGACATACTCTTCGATAGGTTCTTGGATATTTCCCAGTTCAGAGAGTTTCTTTGGTTCAATTGTGTAAGTGACAACTAGTTCAGTTGGATATTGTAGACTACTCATCGGTTTCATGTTCTCTATTCTTTTACTAACCAATGTATCGCCAACTGCAATATTCCTCAATCCAGTAATGAATGCTAAATTTCCAGCAGGAACATTCGGAAGTTCTACCCTGGTCTTTGACATATGCAGTCCAATCTGCAGAGATTTTCGTTCCTCATCCGTTCTCAGATTTATCAATGGTTCAGCACGAGTAAGAACTCCTGAAAATACTCTAACGGCAGCAACAGAAGATGCGTGTCTGTCTGGTTGTACATCGCCAACCATGCAGATACAAGGTCCATCATCACTGCAACTTAGGAGATTCTTGCCAATCTTTGAAGTTGGGTCTCCCTCCCAGAATGAAGGAATTCGATAGGTCTGAGCTACTTCTGGATTTGGAATTACTCTGACCACTGAATCTAGTATGACTCTTGCTATTGGATATTTCTCTGTAAGCTCTTTACGTTTATCAACTCTGTATGTTTCCTCGATTGCTTCCAAAATCTCAAGAAATGCATTTGCTAAATCTGGTGGATCTTCACTTCCCCCAGTCTTATCCTTTAGAGAGACTATGTCTAGTCCCCATTTATCCAGAGCTGAGCCCACTGATAGTGATCCATTACTGAACGAAACTTCCCATTGCTCTAACAAATCGTCATCTAGATATTTTCCAAGCATCGCATTGAATTCGCGAACTACTTTATTGATCTCCTCAGCAGTCTTTCGTCCTGTGAGCTTTCGTTCTCTCATTAATCTGTCAACTTTATTCACAAAGAGAACCGGTCTTACAAGTTCCATCATAGCTTGTCTGGTCACGGTTTCTGTTTGAACCATTATTCCTTCAATGGCATCAATGACTATCACTGCACCATCAGTCAGTCTCAAACCCCTAGTGACATGACTCGAAAAGTCGATATGCCCCGGAGTATCGATTAAATTAATCAAGTAGTCAGACTCATGGAATGAATGAACAAGAGAAATGCCCGAAGCTTTAATCGTAATACCTCGCTGTTGCTCAATGAGGTCGTAATCCAGAAGTCTTGCGGCCGCGGCAACATCTTTTGAAAGGAGTCCTGAGGCTGCAATCAGTGAGTCACTAAGTGTAGTTTTGCCATGGTCAATGTGTGCGATGATGGTTACATTTCGGATGTTCTTCTTCTGACCAACTAGGTCTGTCACTCGCTCCTTCACGAACTTCTTGTACAACGATGACAATGGAGACCTACCTCTCTTGGTTTCTTAGTTCCTCGATATCTTAATCTTCGAATCGCAAGCCGAACATCTCATTGTTATGGATTCGTTGTCCTTTGAAACCTCATCACTGAGTGGTTGGCCGCACATGCAGACATAACCCACTAACCTAGCAGGGTTGCCAACTACCAGACCATGAGCCGGGACATCCTTTGTGACCACAGCTCCGCTCCCGATCATGCAGTATTCACCAAGATTGGTATTGCATATTATGGTTGCATTAGCTCCAATAGACGCACCTTTCTTTACCCGTGTGTCAATGATCTCAAATGTGTCACCAACCGCTCTAGGATAGAGATCATTTGTGAAGGTCATATGTGGGCCACAGAAAACATCATCCTCGATGGTAACTCCTTTGTAGACTGAAACACCATTCTGAATTTTGACGTTACTCCCAATGACGACATCAGCATCAATGTAGACGTCTTTCCCAATGTTGCAGTTCTTCCCAATTGAAGCTGTTCCTCTGACGTGTGCAAAGTGCCAGATTCTAGTTCCTTCTCCTATCTTTGCTCCTTCATCAACAACAGCAAGTGGGTGAATGAAGAGGTCGCTCATTGGTCTCACGTGGCAGTCCACGCCGTGGTTAGAGTTAACTCTTGCTCTTTCGTCGTTTCTTGACTTTTACAGGTGATGCCCACAGTGTGCCTCTATAGACACTCGTTGGAGGGCAGCCCATACATTTTTCAGCAAGATACCTCTTACAGGTTCCACAATTCCTTCCACAAGGTGAAATAGGAGATCCAGTTGGTTCAGGAGCCAAATTCAATGGAATGAATTGAGGATAAATTGGAGCATTACCAAACCAGCTCTCCGACCTTCTCACTCCCGGGTCTGTTCTTATGCTGCATGTACCGATTATTGATTCCAAGCTCCACGTATCTTCTGCAATCATTACTGCAAAAATGTTGTATCTTCCTGTGACTGGCGCAAACATCACCAACCTTGGGCAGTTCTTGTAAACTTCTTTGATGCGTTCTGCCACTTCCATATTTTCGGTTTCAAGCCCCATGAAGAATATCTTGGTATCAAGAGACTCTGTATTTACACCTGCAGTGATTTGTACAAGATTTGATCCCACAAGTTTGTCAAGTCTTTTACTTACAGCAACATGGGACATCCCTAATTTTTTTCCCATATCTGAGAGACTGGTTCTACCATTCTTCTGCAGTATTGAGATTAGATTCTTGTCGATATCATCCATTCAGTTTCACTCCATTGGTATTTTGCAGTTCATAGGTACTAATTGAAACTTGAAGGGCGATTCAGGTTAAAGGTCTATCTAAATTAAACGGGTCAGATTTTCTCTGCTTTTTCCCAATCGTGCTTGTATATATGAGCATTCACTGAGAGAGTAGTAATAGTCCCAAGATTGAGTTTAGCCCTCTCAGAAATGTAAAGCAGAAGCTCACCCAACGCATATACATTGGCTGGCCAGGCTCCAAACATATCATTTGACCGTATCATGACAGACAGGTCAAGGAAACCATCCCGCATCATGAATACAAAGTGGTTCAAGCAGGGCACCTCATCAACAATCATGTCCTTTCTCGGGTCCCAAGTCGTAGCCACGGCTCTTCTGGAATGCGGACTCTCTTTTAGTTTCTTAATCACATAGTCAATCTGATTGAGGATTTCTTCACCCCACGCATTGAGTCTTTCTCCATATGTGTAATCAAAGTCCATTCGGTCGGGATTGAGTAGTTGAGTCGCATATTTGTCACGGAGAACTTCTGCACTAAACGGGTATTTGTCACTGACTCGGTCTGTGTATGGGTCGACTATGTTAATCATTACATTCTCGTGCCATCGAGTTTCACTATTCCTCTCATCCACACGTAACATTCCAGTTTCCATGATTTTCCTGACGATACGTATCCATCCATCCAGAGGAGTCTTTGCTCTCAGATATATTGGCACTTTGTTTACTCCTTTTTCAATCTAAAATATACGTTCACCTATTCTAGTTTTCCTACTAAATTTGAGTTTGACATTTCTATTGCATATCGTGTACGTGAACCGCGCCAAATTCGATAACCCATTTTTTTGAATAGTTTGTAACCTTCACTGGAAACTTGTACTAATTTACCCTTTAAGAACTGCAGAACACTACTTCTGAATGATATTGGGCTCAACAGATTTTGTATGACCTTAAGAAGTAGACCCGAACCATAACTCTCGATAAGATGTATGACTTATGGATTCCCACGAATGGCATAGAACAAGAGTACAAGCCGACTCCTAGCGGCGTTACGCTTTTATTATCAGAATGGCACATTTTGTTTTACCCCTTCTTACCGGGAGGGTGTGTTTGATGCAGACGCCGGGAGGACTAGCTACGACACCAACTCTATACTTATTCACACAGGACGATTGCGCTAATTGTCCTGCCGCGAAAGAAGTAATCAAAGAAGCTTTTGACGAATCAACTAGTGTTGAGATAAAGACAATCGATTTGCAGAGGATGGATCCTGACTTTGAATTCAAACTCTTGGACCATCAGTTGTTCATTGCAAGTACCCCTTCGATTATGATTGAGAATGGTGGCAAACTAAAACTTCTCTATAGTGGAGAAGTACCTGATGTTAAGGCAATTCGTGAGGAGGTTCAGAAGTACGCATGACTGACATAGGTAGTACAATTACCTCTATTGAGGACCTCCAAACCAGAGAGAAGAAAATGCCAAGGGTTCGAACGACTAGTAGCGCTATGGAAAAGTTCGACGCAAACATGATCATTGATAGTTTAATCTTAGAAGCTGGTCTTCTTCGTGTGGATGCTCAGCTTGTAGCCGTCAAAGTCATGGACCGAATAGTTGCATCAGGAATCAAGTTCCTATCTGGTCCACTCATTCGCGAGATGTGTAATAGTATCTTGGCTGAAACGGGTTTTGAACGTGAGAGAATCCTCTATACTCGTGTTGGTATTCCCATGTATGATCTTGGTCTGCTAATACATAATCCCGGTGAACACACATCTAATGCTAATCTTATGCGTAATCCTGAAACCATTGCCAAATTAGTCCACGATCAGGTAATGGAACAACACACCTACCTGTCAATACCTCCTCATCTCGCAGACGCGCATCTAAGAGGTGATGTGTATATCAAAGACAGGGAATATTTTTCCACTCGTGATTATTGCGCCACGTGGGATATGAGGCAGGTTCTCAAGCTGGGAATCGCTCCTGACGGCCTAGGTGGTATGCACTCTAGTGCGGCTGGTCCTGCTCAACACCTCTCCGTGGCAATGAATCATGCAGCGATCTGGCTAGCAGCCGCTCAAAGCTCCTTTGCTGGCGGCCAAGGGTATTTCTATTTCAACACCTTCCTTGCCCCCTTCATGAAGGGATTATCGTATAAGAAAATCAAGCAGTCCGCGCAACAACTCATCTTCACACTCACTCAGCAATATGTGGCTCGTGGCGGTCAGGTCATCTTCTCAAGTGTTGACCTCACTCCTGGAATTCCGAAAATAATGAAGGATGTTCCAGCAGTTCTTCCCGGAGGAAAAGAAACTGAGGTGACCTACGGAGACTACGAGGACGAAGCCCAACTTTTCTTCAACGCTTTTATGGAAGTAATGCTGAAAGGTGATACAAAAGGTAAGGGCTTTGGGTTTCCCAAGCCGAATATTGTTCTCAGAAAGGAGTTCATGGGTTCTGAGTTTGACGAGTCGTGGAGACTTGTGGCTGAACTAACCGCTAAACACGGTTCTCCCTACTTTGAGAACTATCTGAACTGGAGGTCCTCGATAGAAGCTGGATGCAGTAGTTGCTGCTCACACCTCTGGACTGCAAGCACAGATGAGGAGCTTGAAGAGTTTCTGAGCGGCAATATGGTATTTGGAGCCTCTCAGATGGTCACGCCCAACTTTGGTCGTGCCGCATGGCTCGGCAGAACCGATGAGGACCGTTTCTTTGAGAAGATTGATGCCTTCGTTGAGATTTCCAAGGAAGTCATTCTAGAGAAGAAGCGGCTCATGGATCGTTTGATTGCCAGTGGGAGTGTTCCCTTCTATACCCAGCCAAAACCAAATGGTGACCCATTGATTGACATGAACAAACGAGAGTTCTTACTAGGGACCGTGGGCTTTGATGAAATGGCCATGGTGATGACAGATCACCATCTCCACGAAGCGGAGGGTACACGATTTGGAATCAAAGTACTCAAACATATGAAGCAGAAGGCTGCTGAGTTCGAGGAGGAAACTGGTCTTCACTTTGGAGTGACTCGTACACCAGCTGAGAGTGCGGCAGGTCGACTAGCAGTCAAGGACTACAAGGCATACCCCGGGATGAGAAAATATCTCAAGGGCGATGCACCTCATGTCTACTACACTAACAGCACGACGCTGGATGTCAACGCCAATCTTCCATTGACCCAACGCATCAAGAAAGAAGGTATGTTTCATCCATTCATGGATGGAGGTGCTTTGACTCACATCTATCTTGGTGAGGCTAATCCAGATCCGGATGCACTATGGGAATTGACAAAGAAGATTGCAACATCCACCTTGAGCAGCTACTGGAGCTTCACCAAAGACGTGCTACAGTGCCCATCTTGCACCTATCAGACAGGTATCGACTGGCGCAGTGCAAGGTTTGCATCCATTGATGATCTATCAAGAATTCCCTGTCCAAAATGTGGATTTGTTGGTGTTGAGGTGTTCAGTCGCGTAACAGGCTATTTACAGGCCTTGTCAAGTTGGAACCCTTCAAAGAAACAGGAGTTCCTTGATAGACACCGGTACAACCTTTGATAACATCATTCAGGCACTCTGCAAGCTTTGAGTGTATCATGGCAAGCCATCAAGTTTCAACTGCCTATTCTTGGGATTATTGAGACGTTCAGGCTTTGCAGAGTCACCTCTGCCATTTAATGGCCACTTCATTCTCTCATCCTGTGAATCTGCTTTTGGATGGCATACATCACACAACGGTACAACTAAATCATCAGGATAATTATTCCAGTCATGTTCAGTTTCTGCTAAAGGATCAACGTGGTGACCTTCTAACCTCTTGACTTCATTCTCAGTCCATCCACAACCTTGACAAGTGTGCTTATCTCGTTCTAGAATCCTCTCTCTCTGTTTGCGCCAAATCCAACTCCTGTAGAATAGTTGGCGCTCAGAAGAACGACCATCTTTGTACGACGGGTTGTTCTCACCTTTGTTCGCCTCTGAAAGTTTCTTGCGTGTTTCATCAGAAACAGGATGACCCATTTTTACAGCTGATATTTTTCTACCTACTTCTGACGGTCGCTTCTTTCCTCTATGAGCTTCTGATTGTTTCTTTTTCCATTCTGGTCTAGAAGCGACTTCTTTAGCAGCTTTCTTGTGCTTGGCACGATACTCTGGGGTCTGAGTGGCTTTTCTATGAGCCTCCATTCGTTTTGCTCTATGCTTGGAGTCTGCCCAGAGTTCTTTATGTGTATCAGAAATCTTCTGTCTAGCTGCTTGTGAAAATATAGGTGGCGGTCTTCCATACTTCTGCCATTCGTGAGAACATTTCCGATCACAAAACGCATTCTTTTTTGTCTTCCTCTTATCGAACGTCTTTTCTTTTCCACAATGCCTGCAGTCATAGACGAACTTCTTTCGCCCATTGGGTAGAACTTCAATCCTCTTTGGTTTGACAGCGTTTCTATAAGACTTGGGAAGTTCCTTTGCCTTTCTCCTCTTTGGTGGGTCCTTCTGATGATATGGATCTGGTTTAGAACTCCCACCTGACACTCACAGTTCCTCCGAAAGTTTTCACTTCGAAGTCTGGATAGTGCCTTTTGTGCCCATAGACGTTCTATAAAGTATCATTTTGATAGTAACGATTGATACAAATTGAATTGAATACAATCATAAACAGGCTAACCTTAAGGCGCAGAGCTTCTATGATCAATATTGAAGAATCTTGCATAATCTGGCTCAAGACTCCGAAGCTTTCCAGTTCTTAGTTGTTCAATCTCTCTAAAACTTGGCCCTACATAATTAGTTATATCGGGGTTGATATTTGGATCAAGTGCGAATACCACATTTATCCTATTTTGCCCTGGTTCATCGATTATTTCAACTTCGTCAATACCCGCTTTATCATAAATATGAGATAGTTGTCCTCTCTCTATGAGGTTTTGAGGGTCGTATTCACCGCTTTTTCCACATCGAAGTATTGTACAGTTAATTCCATCAGCTAATCGTACAAATGCAGATTCCAAATTCTCACAGGGTCCAGATTCCTTTGTATGATATGTTATTACCTTTAGAATTTCAATTAAAATAGATTCTCGGTCTGCTAAATCCAGTTCGGCAAGTCGGGTACTGATGTGTTCAACTGTTCTGAGGCTCAGATGACATGGTTGCTAGGAGACCTATCAGGTACTGAACCCGACGATTTCATTGTAGTTGTATTCCATCGACCTGCCTGGTCAATCCGCGAAGATAGACCTGACCGCTGGGCACAGGCTGAGTCTGTGCGTGCGGAATTTCATTCTATCTTCGTTCAAAATGACGTGGACCTGGTCTTCAACGGTCACGATCATTATTATTATCGGACTCTACGAGATGATATCTACTATGTGATCACCGGTGGAGGCGGCGCACTACTCTATGGACCCGATTCTTCTGCGCCCATCTGGCAGACTGGAGATGTTGCAGCTGGTCAGTATCACTATTGTGATGTTATTGTAAACTCAACGCATGTCAAGATAGATGTCCTGAAGACAGATGACACAGTAATTGATTCATTCACAATATCAAGACTCACTGCTACAACTCCTACTCCAACTCCCGTCCCAATGGAGATAATCGCAATTGGCATTGTAGGAGTAGTGGTTGTAATAGGAGTCATTGTCCTTGTACGAATGAGGAAACAATAGAAAACTCACTCTAAATTTTCTGACTCGCTTGAGTGACAGGCTTTTTGAGGATACTGCACTCATAGAATGTGCTATGACAAATATATTCACAAAGAGGGTACTCAATAAATTCGTTTCACAGGTTCCAGAACTCAGTGATGCATTAGGACACGCTAAAATGAAATTGGAACCAACAATGACCCCACCTTTTGACATGCTCATCAAATCAATAGTCTATCAACAACTTTCGGGAAAGGCCGCAAAAACTATTCATGATAGAATGCTTTCACTCGTGCGAAAATTAACCCCAAAATCAATCCTCTCAACGACCCAAGAAGAACTTCGAAGTGTAGGTCTCTCTCGTCAAAAAGCATCTTACCTGCATAATGTGGCTGAAGCGTTTAATACTGGTGGATTTCTCAAAAAGTATCGGAAGCTAGAATCCCTCTCAGACCTCTCTTCCAAGGAGATAACTGACCTGTTTGTTCAAATCAAAGGTGTGGGTGAGTGGACAGTCCAGATGTATCTATTATTCTCTATGGGGCGGTTAGATGTCCTAGCCTCTGGAGACCTAGGTGTTAGAAAAGGCGTAATGATTCTCTATGGGCTTGATTCGATGCCTACACAGAAAGAGGTTGAGAAACTAGCTGAGGCCTGGTACCCTTTAGAAACCGTTGGCTCATACCTTGCATGGCGTGCGCTTGATGAGTGAATCTATTATTCTAGTTGATCCAAAATCTGTCTAAATTTTGTGGAGAAAGATTCTCTCAGATCCTTCTTCGAAACTTCGTCGATAAATGAGGTTTCTATCCCATTCATTGATAGTTGGAATAGCTCCGGAATTGAAAATCCAAGATGCTCATGAATCTGAATATACTCGTTGTTCAGGTCCGTATGGAAGAGTGATGGATCATCACTATTGACTGTGACCAGGAGACCTTTGTCAT
>VAPA010052934.1_pt1 | contig 37187 bp, 29 predicted proteins | sample 3395041 | NCBI WGS metagenome assembly VAPA01 (sample SAMN08290432, study PRJNA428436) | hydrothermal vent metagenome | isolation source: Deep-sea hydrothermal vent chimney | place: Indian Ocean: Southwest Indian Ridge | depth 1973 m m
ATATACGAAACACGATATACGATATGCGATAATATGAATACTAAAGCCAAAACAAACAGAGGCTTTGTCCTGCTCATGACCGTGCTTTTGATAGTTTTTATTTCCATAGGCATAGTGGCATTTCTGGATATAGCCACTGTGGATTTTAATGTTCTGCAGAACAACAGGTATTCGGAAGAGGCATTGTATATTGCTCAGGCAGGTGTTGAAGACGTCATATCCAGGCTCAGAAATAATATGAATTATCAGGCGCCTGCCGGCACCCCGCTCGTGGTGACATTTTCAGGACATCAGTATTCAGTTACATGTCCGCAGCTTAACCCTCCCAAGATTATTACATCTACAGCAACACTTTCAAACGGTTATAAGAGAGAAATAGAGGCAAGTGTTCAGGTGTTCGGGACAGCAGCTCCTTATAAAGTGATTATAAATTACTGGAAGGAAACATGATCTTTAAAGGAGTAAGAAAGATAATTCAGAAAAAGCCTGAACTGACACTGGGCCTGGATATTGATGAACGTAAAATAGACATGGTTCAGATTGAAAGTACCGGGTCAGGGCCGAAACTGGTTAATTTTGTGCGCTCCACTATACCTGAAGGTGTTGTTGATAACGGACTTATTATGGATATAGCACATGTAACTAAAACCATAAGAGCCATGCTGCGCAGTTCAGGGATAAAAAACTGCAATATAAGCACTTCTGTGAAGGGGAGCGGAACAGTTGTGGCAATAAAAAAGCTTGACCTCAAGCAAAAAGGCGGCCTGCAGACAGCACTCAGACAGGAAGCCGGCAATTACCTTACATTTGCCGGATCAGAAGCCGTGGTTGACGGCTTTAGCCTTGAGGAAATTATTGAGGACAGACAGAGAAAACAAAGGGTTTTTCTGGGGGTTGCAAGAAAAGAGATAATAGATGCTTATCTTGAAACTCTGGAGGGAACGGGCTATGAGGTAGATTCAGTAGGATTGGGGGTTATTGAAGAACTAAGGGCTATATATCCTGGTTATTCTGATACCATAGCTGTGCTTATAATTTTAGGGCCCAATACGTCACATATTTTTTTAGTAAACAGGGGCATTGTTGATTTTCTGCATATAGTTGATCTGAACCCTGATGAGCGAAAAGAGGAGTTTGTTCGTCATCTGAGTATAGAGATAAACAATGTAATAACATATGCACGGGAATTTGAAGGAATTCCCTCAATAGAAAAAGTTGCATTGTCCGGAGATCTGAGCGGTATAGACAGTTTTTATGCTGAAGCAGAGCTGGGAAAAGAAATCGGGGTAGATGTTGAAATAGCAGATCCCCTGAAAGGCATTGAGATTGCTTCAAACATCAACAGGCAGGAGCTCTCGCAAATAACAGGGGGTATTGGACTGGCAATGAGGGCTGCAGGATACAATCCCTTTCCTTCTGACATAAACCTTTTGCCTGCAGAGGAACTTCAGGAAAAAGAGCTTAAAGGCCAGATTAGACAGTTTCTTGCGGGTATAGCTGTTGTACTTATAGTGATAATATTAGGTTTTGTATCTGCCCGGCTGGTTATAAAAAACCTCGAAAAGCAGACCGGATTGGCAAGTGATATTTTAGATCAGCCAACACCTGTCATAGCTAAACTTATAGGTATTGAAAATAGTTTCAGGGATGGGAAAAAAGAACTGATGAATGCTGAAAGAATTATTGCAGATGTACATTCAAGGAAATGGAGCGAGTTTCTGAATGAGATAAAAATTATTATTCCAAAATCAGCACGTTTAACAAGGATAATATCAGGACAAAATGGAGAAATAGGGATTTCAGGTGAAGCAGCGTCTCAGGCGGCTGTCTTTGACTTTGTTAAGAATCTGAAGGAATCTCCATATTTTATTGATATTGAGCTTAAGACAACTAAAGATGCCGTTAAAATGAAAACGGTTCTTACTGAATATAATATTACAGGGAAACTGTATTTTTACAGAAAGACAAAATGAAAAAATATCCCTTGCTGCTGAAAATCTCAAAACGTAAAAGAAAAGTTGCAGGCGAGTTTGTTTTACTTGTACTTTTCTCAGTACTGTTCATATCGATATTCCCTGCACAATTTGAAAATATTGAGGCTGTAAGAAAACAGCTAAGGTCACAGGCAAACCTGATAAAAGAAAGAGAAAGAAAAACCGGGAAACTGCTCTCGATAAAAAAAGAGCATGACAGTTTAATGAGAAGGTTAAATAATGCACATGAAAAATATTTCAATGAAGCGGAAATAGCAGGTTTTCTCAAGAATATAAATATTATTGCTGAGCATAAAACAAAAAACAACCTGCTGCTCATGCAGCCTCTGTCAGAAAAGACCATTAAACCCCTGTCACAGATTGACAATAAAGGGTTTACCTATAAAAAGAAGATTATAAGGCTTTCGGTTCAGGGCAGCTTCGGGACGATAAGGGACTTGATAACGCGTTTCGATAATTATGAAAAACTGGTCAGTATAGAAAGCATAAAAATGCAGGAGGGCCGGTCATCAAAAATAAGAGCTGAGATCGAACTGGCTGTATATTACCTCAACAAGGAAGAATTGCAGGGAAAATCACTGGAACGGCACTGATGGAAGCTGCAGACAGGAAAAGTTAATTATATGCAGAAACTAATAGTGATTTTATTATGGTCGGGCATTGCAGTTATGATTGGTTGCGGGAAGGGCGAAAAAATGCCCTCTGAGAAGATCGAGGCAGTCACCCCGGTTGTTCAATTTGACGATTATGTCAGGCCTGAAAGCATAGAGAGTTTAAGGGAAAAGGTTAAAAGCAGGTCTCTTCCCTATGGACAATATGGCAGAGAAGACCCCTTCGCTGTGATCAGAAAGGACATTGCAGTTGGAACTGCTCCAAACAATATAAGGAAATCCCGGGATAGTATCCGTCTTGAAGGTATAATATGGGATGAAAAAAATCCTCTGGCAGTAATTGAAGGAAAGACGCTTCAGAAGGGGGATAAAGTCGGTGAAAAGATAATTGAAATGATTGACAGGGATTCTGTTACACTTTTTGACGGAACAAACAGGATTAAATTAAGATTATGAGAGATTTGTGGTATAATTTTGACTACTGCAAGAGGTAAGATTATGTATAGATTATTTGTCATATTTCTTTTGGCAATCTTTATTGTCATTCTGCCGTTTTATCCTGTTAATGCCCGGCAAAACGAATCCACTGAAGAAGATCTCTCCACAGGCAGGCTTAATCTTAATTTTAAAAACATAGACATACGTCAGATCATTCATCTCCTTGCACTTAAGGGTAATGTTAATATTGTTGCCGGCCCTGAAGTATCAGCGGATGTATCGATCAAGTTAAGGGATGTAACATGGCAGGAGGCTTTGGATATACTGCTGGCCATGTACGGGTATGGTTATGACCGGATTGGAGAGGCAATTATAGTAGAGCCGATTGAAAGCCTGAGATTGAAGAGAAAGACTGAAAAAGAACTGGAAGTTGTGGAATCTATTAAAACAGAAGTGTTTACGCTTAAATACCTTGATGCCAACGACATGAAAGAAGTCATAGCGCCACAGCTTTCTCCTCAGGGCAAAGTTACGGTTTTACAGGAATCATTTTCAGGCTGGACATTCGAGAGCAGTGATAACATAAAGAAAAAGGAACGAAGAAAAGATAGTAAACTTCGGTCTGATAAGCTTGTGATCACTGACACCTCCAGATATCTTGACAAGATCAGAAAGGTTTTCATTGAACTGGATATAAAACCCAGACAGATTTTGATAGAAACACGGATAGTGGAGGTAAATGAAGATTTCTTAAGAGATATTGGTTTTGACTGGGGCTCAGGTTCGAGCGGGGCCGAATCAAGCACAATTGGTGCGTTGAAACCGGGGACTGAAGTTGTAGGGGGCCAGTTTTTAGGGTCACAGGTTGTACCATCGGCATTTGCCCCTGCTGCCGCACAGATATCAGGCGCATTCCCGTATAATACAGGTTTATCTCTGATGTTTCAGAAACTGACCGATGTGCAATTTCAGGTTATTTTTCACGCTTTGGAAGAAAATACCTCTACAAATGTTCTGTCAGCGCCTCATATTGTTACTCTGGACGGCAGGGAGGCAACTATACTTGTCGGCACTAAATACCCGATACTTAAATCGGAAACCAGTTCAGATACAGCAAGGACAGTTACTGCATCCCTTGATTATTATCAGGATATAGGGATTCAGCTTAATGTTATACCCAAGATAGCCAGTGATGCTTCCATTAATCTGCTTATTCATCCGGCTGTAACAGATTTTAATGAAACATTAAAGGCGCGTGGTTCTGATGGACAGGTTATTGCGGAATATCCTATTATTGAAACACGTGAGGCAGAAACAAATGTTTTCATCAATGACGGAGAAACTATTGTTATTGGAGGGATGCTTAAGGAAACCGGAAAAGAAGCTGATGAATCCGTACCTTTTTTAAGCAGGATACCTCTGCTTGGATACTTTTTCAAAAGGGATACAAAAGACAGAAAAAAAATTGACTTATTGATATTTATTACAGCGCATATAGTCAAAAATAACCAGCAGTTGGCAAATATCGCCAATAGATCATCTCAAGATACAGAGAAAGAAATTACAGATGCCGGCACAGACTAGTGAACTGGCAGGCTTAAAAGAAGTTTACTCTTTTTACGGCCTAAAAGAGCAGCCTTTTAACATAACAAGCGACCCCCATTTTTTTTATAAAAGCAGGCATCATAATGAGGCGCTTTTTAACCTTAAGTATGGCATAGAGTTCAGAAAAGGCTTTATAGAGATTACCGGAGAGATCGGAACCGGTAAAACAACCATGTGCCATATGCTCTTAGACCAGCTTGACCCATCAGCTGTCAAAACAGCCCTTATACTCAACCCTATACTTTCCGCTACAGGGCTTCTTCAGGCAATAATAGAGGATTTAGGCATGGAAGTGCGCAAGAGAACAAAGGTAAATATGTTTAAGCAGTTAAACAGTTTTTTAATAGATGAAACAGCAGCCGGAAGGAATGTGGTGCTGTTAATTGATGAGGCACAAAACCTTAAGCCAAAGACACTTGAGGAACTTCGGCTGATCTCAAACCTTGAGACAAAGAAAGAAAAACTTATCCAGATCGCTTTTATCGGTCAGCCCGAGTTAAGAAAGATATTGAATTCTCCTTCTTTAAGGCAGTTAAGGCAGAGAATTAATGTAAGGTATCATATACATCCTTTAGACGAAGACGAGGTAAAACCATACATAAATGTGCGTCTTGAAACCGCAGGCAATAACGGGAATGTACTGGTGAGTTTTAACAGTGAAGCAATAAGCAGGATCTATGAATATTCAAAAGGCATTCCGCGTTTGATCAATGTAGTTTGTGACAGGGCGCTGCTTTATGGTTTTGTTGCCGGGTCCAGGGTTATCAGCAATGAAATAATAAATAAATGCATAAATGAAATAGAGGGCAATTATTAATGAGCATAGTCTCGGATACTTTAAAAAAACTGGAAAAAGAGCGTGAGGTTGCAAAAGATCAAACCAGCCGTAATGATCAGCCTCAAGTTAAAAAGTCAAAATCCTTAAAACCATTTTTATTTGTTCTTTTATTAATAGGCCTGTTTGCATTGCCGGTCATATACTTTTTAAATGAAAATACCCTGGAAAAACATCTGGGTACGGATTTTAATGGGATTCAGCTTACAGAAAATGTGGAAGTGCCCGTTGCACAGCCTGAAGAAAAGCTCGTAAAGGAAATAAATGAAAACATCGAAGAACCTGTAGAAGATCCTCTGGAAGGGGCTGGAGCGGAAGAAAACTTAAATGAAACAGAAACTGTAATTGAAGAGGAGGTTGAAATGCCCCCGGATCTGAAACTTGGAGGAATTATTACAGGTCAGGGAGATCCTTATGCAATAATAAACGGCTGGGTTCTCCGCCCGGGAGATGAGATGAGCGGGGTAAAGATTATATCTATTAATGATTCCGGTGTAACGTATTTATTTAATGATATGGAACATATAATTAAAATAAATTGAACCTGTCAGATCCCTTTAGTGCTTAAAAAGGCTGATCAATTTTGTTTCTATTTGTCTCTATCTGTAAAGAAGGTTGCTCAAGATTTTCAATCGCTTTTTTATGCTCAGGGTCTATTAAAAGAGTTTCCTCCCAGTACTCACGTGCTTTTTTATCGTTTCCCATAATAAAATAGGTAAGTCCCAGATTATAATAGCCGTCCGCATAGTCAGGATCAGTAAAGACTGCTTTTTCTCCGTATTTTATTGCCAGACCATAGTCTTCAATTATCGCATAAGTAATCCCCAGGTTGGATAAGGCTGTTGTGCGTTCGGGTTCAATCTGAAGGGCTTTTTTAAATGCCCATACTGCTTTTTCATATACTGCCCCTGAAAAATATATTGCCCCCAGTTTCTCATAGCTGTTTGTATCTATAGGGTTTAAATTCACAACCTTCCTGAAATATTTTAGAGCCTTTTGTTTTTCTCCTGATTCATAATAGTGATTTGCAAGGTTCTTAAGTGCTTCAAGATAGTTGGGACGCAATTCCAGAGCTTTTTTAAAGTGTTTTTCAGCTTCTGCATTAAGTCCATTATGTGCGTAAATTGAACCGAGATTATTGTAAGAAGGGGAGTATTTCGGGGCAATCCTGATAACCTCCTTAAAAATTTGTTCTGCCTTTTTGAGGTCGCCTTTTTTATAATAGCAAAACCCTATTGAATTACGCGGTATGGGCAGTTCCGGGTCTATTTTAAGAGTATTTTCAAATTCAGTTATTGCATTGTCATAAAGTCCCACAAGTTTGAAGAATTGAGCCCTGCGAAATGAACTGAACGGTATAGTGTCTGAAGGCACTTCAGCAGGCGGTTGTTTTTCAGGAGAGAAGGAATTATTCTTTATCTCAAATTTTTTCAGCACCTCTTCATTTTCAGGTGTGTCCTTTAAAAAAACTGCTGAAACATAATCGAAATATATCAGCTTCCATTCTTTTGAATCAAACAGATATTTTATGATTCGTTCACCATAAGGGGGGGAATGGATAAAAAGTGCGAAGTTTATATCATACTCATCAACAAAATCCTCAAACATATAGGGAGCTTCGTAGCTCATCACTGTATAGTCATTGAAAAACTTTAACCTGTAAACCTCGGTACGTCCGTCAATAAACACTTTCCTGTCAGGATAGGTCTTCCATATAAGAGCCCCTCCTGATTCGTATGTATTGAACATATTGCCGGGTATTTTGTTTTTCTGGATAAAATCAATTGCATCAAAAGGGTAGCGCCACTCATTAAAACCAAAGCCGCTGCTTTTGACAATCTTACCGTTTATAAGATATTTTGCTTGAAACTGATCGGATGAGTAGTTAAAAAGAAAGACTCCGAGAGGAATAAAAAGAGCTGCATTCAGGGCGGTTGAATGAATGATCCTTTTGATGGTCTCAGATCTTATACTGTTGAGGAAACTGTCCAGATTATACATGGTTAAGGGAACGGCAACAACAGTAAAAGTAAGAACATTTCTATTTGAGGTTATTGAGAAAAAAGAAAAAATACTTAAAGCAATAAAATGTGTAAGTTGTAATCTTTTAATATTTAAAATTAACGAAATCCATGTAATGAGAAGCAGCCACTTATAATAAGAGTGCAGGCCGAAGCTGAATATATCAGCTCCTGTTATTGTTGGTTGAAGCTCTCCAATATATCTCATTATTACGTCCCTGAAACCCGTCTCTTTTAGTTCCAGCAGTGTGGAAATGGGGTACAGGGCACCGCTTATCCCTTTTGGGTTTATAAATGTTACAAGGCAGGAGATTATGAATATGTAAAAGAGCAGTCTGTATCTTTTATCTTTTATGCAATAAGGGTCATCAGGCAGAAAAGGAATTTTCAGTTTCCATGTACATGCTTCACCTATCAGAAAAGCAGCAATTAATATCAGCCCTGTCAGGTATCCTCCGTGAATATTGGCCCAGAACAGATGCAGTACAGGGATAATAAATATCAGTCTGCTGTTGTCGTATTTATAACGCATAAGCAAATACAGGTATGCTGATAAGAAAAATGCATTGAATATGAAAGGCCTTATAAGGAATCTATGTGAAACTGCAAGTATTCCCAGAACAATCAGAAACATTGAGAGCAAAGGATATTTCTTTTTATAAGAGAGCATAAATAACAGGCAGAAAGCCGAAAGATATATAATTGTCTTAAGCAGTATTAATCCGGTAAAGCCGGACAGCCTGAATGTTGTATACATTATGATGTCGGCAAACCATTGATGATTAACCCAGGAACGGTCAGAGGCTGTATAAGAAAAAGGATCCAGGTCAGGAATGGACCAATGTTCCAGAATATACTGACCGGTTTTCAAATGCCACCATATATCATAGCCGTACATTTTCTGGATAAGCATGGTGGATGCAAATAAAAGTACAATAACCAGCAGCACGTACTTAATAAGGATTTCTTTTTGTTTCATACAGGATAATTATGACATATGCCGCTTTTAAAAAGGTACACTATCCGGACGGTTAAATTTGACAGTCAGCTGTTTTTCTTTTAAACTTTAAGCAGCTAATTGACAGTAATATTTTCTCTTTTTTCCGGCAAATAATCGGTTGGCAGGACGGCAACTTTTTCAGTATTTTCTATGCCTGATTATACCTGCCCCATGGGTGGGAAATTTTATTTTTTAGACTTTGGAGAGTGTTCATGGGCGTAAAGCATAATAATGAAAGACAGCGTTCTGTTCTTTGCGGTATTTGTCCGGCCGGCTGCCGGGTCATTGTAACATACGATGAACAGGGAAAATTAGATACAGTAAGGCCGGATGAAAGTTCCAGCATGGGGATTATATGTAAACTTGGCGAGCATTCCAGGGAGATCGTTTATTCAAAAGACCGGCTTTTACATCCGATGCTAAGAAAAGGTCCAAAAGGCTCGTATGAGTTTGAAAAGATCTCCTGGGACGATGCATATGATGTTATCGTGCATCGAATGAAAAAGATTAAATCAGAGTATGGTCCCGAGGCTGTCTCAATATATACTGGGCGGGGCAGTTTTGAGCTGGCAATGTGTGATGTATTTCAGCCTAAAGGAGCGGCTGTTTCTTCTGCTTCCAGTGTTCTTTTCCCTTTCGGTTCGCCAAATACCATGGGGGTAGGTGCCCTCTGTTATGTTTCATTTGCCATGATTGCCCCTCATGTGACAATGGGCGGTATGATGATCAATATGTTTTCAGATATTGAAAATTCTAAATTGATCATTGTCTGGGGAGCCAATCCTGCAACTGACTGCCCGCCGCTTGATCTTAAACGGATAGTTGAAGCGCACAACCGCGGTGCAGAGGTGGTTGTAATTGATCCCAGGCGTACCATGACCGCTAAACTTGCAGGAGCTGAATGGATACCGGTCCGTCCGGGCACTGACGGTGCCTTTGCACTGGGTATGTGCAATGTCATTATAAGGGAAGAGCTCTATGATGATGATTTTATACGCGACTGGACCAGAGGTTTTGATGATTTCGTCAGATATGTTCAGCATTTCACTCCTGAGACAGTTGAAGGGATTACAGGCATTCCGGCAGGGAAAGTAATTTCACTTGCCAGGCGTATTGCCGGTGCTGACGGTGCATCTTCGGTTATGTACAGCGGGCTGGAATATAATGAAAGCGGTGTACAGGCTATACGCGCAACTCATGTCCTCTGGGCACTTGCAGGACAGCTTGATGTTCCGGGCGGGCGGTGTTTTACAATGCAGGAAAACCGTTTCCCTGTAAACCGTGAGGAACATATTTCCAATCCTGATGTACGAAAGGCCCTGGGCCGTGACCGTTTCCCTGTTTATAGTGCATACCGGGGAGAATCTCATGCAATTGCCCTGCCTGAAGCTGTTCTCAATGGAAAACCTTACCCGATCCGCTCACTTATAGTTCTTGGAGGTTCAATAATTACTGCCTGGCCTGAAGCTGATCTGTGGAGAGGGACACTGAACGGACTGGATTTTCTTGTGTGCGTAGACCGCCAGTTAACGGCGGATTGTGCGTATGCCGATCTGGTGCTTCCTGCTACTACCATGTATGAGATTGAATCATATATGACATATGGACATGTTTTCAGGATTCGGGAAAAAGTAATTGAGCCTGTTGGCGAGGCCCGAAATGATTTCTTTATAATGGCAGAACTGGCCAAACGACTTGGATACGGTCATCTTTACCCTCAAAACGAAGAGGAGCTTATAGGCCATGTGCTAAAAGGTTCCGGTTTTACTATTGAGGATGTTCGCTCACAGGGCGGAACTGTCCGGATACCCACTGTAATCATGCAGTACAGGAAATGGGAAAAGGGAATGTTAAGGCCCGATGGAAAACCAGGTTTTGATACGCCCAGCGGAAAGTTTGAGATCGCATCAGCAATTCTTGAGGAACACGGTTATGACCCTTTGCCTGTTTATACTGAACCTCAGGAGAGCCCTGTTTCAAAACCTGAACTTGCAAAACAGTTTCCGCTTATTTTTAACTCGGGCTCACGTGTAACTACAGACTTTCGCTCTCAGCACCATGGCATACCCGGTTTGTTCAAAGAGCGGCCTGAACCAACAGTTACTATAAATGAAATTGATGCGGATAAGCGGGACATTTCAAAGGGGGAACTTGTTAATGTCAGAACAGCCAGGGGCCAGGTTTTTATGAGGGCGTTTGTGACTGACGATATTATGCAGGGGACTATAGATGCCAATATGGGCGGCGGTGGACCTGTAGGGCCTGAAGCCTGGCAGAAATGTAATATAAATGAATTAACTGATATTAAGCGTTATGACCCTATATCCGGGTTTCCTGTTTATAAAGCGCTTCTTTGTGATGTGAGCAAGGTTGTTAAGGGCGAGGGAAGGGTTTCCATTGATTCAGGGGAATATTCTTATGTGAAAAGTATGGTTAGGTCAGAAGACCCGGTCCCGTATGAAGTAATGAGAATATATCTTGACCATAATGCCACTACACCACTTGCCCCTGAAGTCAGAGAAACTATGATCCGTTATATGAAGGATTATGGGAACCCCTCCGGTATCTATAGTGAAGGGAAAAAGGCGCGTCTAATTATAGACTCAGCAAGAAGGAGTGTTGCACAGATGCTTAACTGCACTGCACGCCGTATTGTATTTACAGGCTGTGGATCTGAGGCGAATAACCTTGTTTTAAAGGGGCTGGCTTTTGCTAATATGAAACTTAAAGATCATATTATTACCTCTGCCGTAGAACATCCCTCAATACTTGCTGCCTGCAGCTGGCTTGAAAAGATCGGGGTTAAGATAACATACCTTGGCGTGGACAGGACAGGAAGGGTCAACCCCGATGACTTATTAACAGCAATCAATGAAAAAACGTTTCTGGTAAGCATAATGACAGCCAATAATGAGACAGGCTCTGTTCAGCCTGTTAAAGAATTAGCAGGTATTGCACGAAAACAGGGAGTGCTCTTTCACACAGATGCTACTCAGGCAGTAGCAAAGATCCCTCTGGATGTAAATGAACTTAATGTTGATCTGCTGACCCTGTCAGGGCATAAGTTCTATGCTCCAAAAGGTGTGGGCGCTCTTTATATGCGTAAAGGCATTGTTATTGACCCTCTTATTCATGGCGGCAGTCAGGAATCAGGCCTGCGTGCAGGCACGGAAAATGTAATAGGGATCGCAGGTCTTGGTAAGGCTGCGGAGCTTGCAGTACAGAGGCTTCCTGAGATGGACAGGATAAAAAAATTAAGGGACAGGCTGGGAAACGGTCTTAAAAATATTTTTCCGGAAGCCCGGCTTAATGGTCATGAAAAGGAAAGGCTTCCCAATACGCTTAATATCTGCTTGCCCGGTTTTCGCGGTGAATCGCTTGTTATGGCTCTTGATCAGAAAGGCGTTACCCTTTCCTCTGGTTCTGCCTGCCGTTCAGGTTCGCCAAAACCCTCACATGCTTTGCTGGCAATGGGCTTATCTGAAGAGGATGCACATTGTTCATTACGATTATCTCTTGGTCTAAACAATACCGGCGAAGAGATTGATCGTGTACTGTCTCTGTTTAAAGAAGTTATTCACAGGGCGGAAAGCATAGTACGCTTTGTTCCATGCCGTTAGTTTTTTAGAAAGGAGTTTATAGGTGGACAGCAATAAAAACTGCAGATCAACCCTGTTAGAGGTTAATGATCATCTGGAAAATACATATTGCAATGATATAAAAAAAGATGTCCTCAGCGGTCTTACTGCAGCGCAGAAATTTATTCCCAGCAAGTATTTTTATGACGCCCGGGGTTCACAGCTTTTTGAAGAGATCTGCTCCTTATCAGAGTACTATCCTACCAGGACAGAGATGACCATTTTAGAGCATGTTGCAGGAAATATAATGGAATCTTTTCAAAGGGGTGATCTTATAGAGCTTGGTTCAGGAGCGAACTGGAAGATAAGGATGCTGCTGGATGCTGTTGAAAAATCCAGAATGCATAAATTGCGCTATATACCGGTAGATGTAAGCAATACTGCACTAATTAAGGCATCTGAAGAACTTAAGAAAATATATCCTGATCTAAGAGTGCTTGGCATAGTAGCTGATTTTACCAGGCATATGGAAGTGGTCCCAAACGGAAGGCCTAAGTTGATAATTCTCTTTGGAAGTACCATAGGGAATTTTAGCAGGTTAGACAGTTTGAGCTTTCTGCAAAAGATTGCCGGTTCAATGAAGACAAATGACAGACTGCTTATAGGCCTTGACCTGGTAAAGCCCAAAGAGACGTTGGAAACAGCCTATAATGATTCCCAGGGTATTACGTCTGAGTTTAACAAGAATGTGCTGAACGTTTTAAACCGTGAACTTAATGCTGATTTTGATCTGTCCCACTTTGACCACCTGGCTTTCTTTAACGAGGGGCGGGAGAGGATTGAAATGCATCTTCGGGCAAACAGGGAAATATCAGTAGAAATAGATGATCTCGGAATAACCGTTGAGATGGAAAAGAATGAGACAATACAGACTGAAATTTGCAGGAAGTTTACCCGTAACACTGCGGAGCATATGGCTTCTGAGGCAGGTTTAACCATTACTCAGTGGTTTTCTGACACTAAGGAATGGTTTGCGCTTGCAGAACTGAAGTTGAAAAAAGGCTAAGACTTTTATTAATAAATTTTGGGCTATAAAAACAAAGTCTTTAGGATTTCCATCAGAGATTTTAGTGGATTAAAGATTTATCATTTTTCAAGCGTGGTCTTACTGTTCCAGATAATCAAACACATTTACCTTGATCCAGTGCGGGTCCCACCAGTATAAAGGTGATACTTCATGGCCGTGTATGAGTATTCCAAAATGAAGATGGTCGCCTCCTGCCAAACCTGAAGCGCCTGTTTTTGCAATATCCTCATTTTTTCTGACCTCCTGGCCCTTTTCAACCATTATCATTGACAGATGGCCGTAAAGACTCATAAGGCCAAGGCCGTGGTCTATTATTACAGTGTTTCCATATATACCCAGGTTGCCTGCAAACCTTACCACACCTGCATTTGAAGCCCCGATCACGGCATTTTTTGTAGAAGCAAGATCATACCCGAGGTGGGCGCTCTGACTTATAGGTTTACCATTGTAATAATAAGTTCTCATATCTCCATAGGTTGCCATAACTTTTGTGTTCCTTGACTGCAGAAAACGTCCCTCCCATAAAATATCCGGTTCGGTTTCTGATGCTATTTCAACGAGCTCTTCAGTGTTGACCTTTCGCCATTCTTCGTTTACTTTTTTAAAAGCGTCCTCCGGATCAGATGCTTTCTTTCCGTTTAATAAAGGAAAGACCACTGTTTTTATGAAAAAATCATCAACTTCTATAGTTGATGATTTATATTTTACTGCTTTAATTCGCGTAGATAACGGGATTACATTTTGATTGCCTGCATTGTCTTTTGCATATGCATAAAAGATGTTTTCCGGGTTACTTTCAAAAGGAGCAGGAAAAAAGACGTAATATAGAGTTGCTGTTTTCTTCCCGGATATTTCAGGGCTGTCATCTGAATAGTGTCCGGCATCTTCTTTTGAAGGTGCTTTGAATGCCCTGAAAACATTATTTTCAAGCTTAATAAATACGGAATCAGCTTCCTTAGCCCTGAGCAGGGCAAACCCTCCGCTGCCCTGATGTATTGTCCGGGGTGCTTTTATTACCTCGATCATGGGAGGTACAGTATCGATTATCGAAGCAATCTTATGTTTAACGTCCTTTAAAATGCCTGATCTGGCTTTTATGATTACAGTTGCAGAGCCGTCCCTGAGATTCAGGTCTTTAGGTTTTATGTGTATTGTGTAACTCTTTTCAGTACTTTCAGGCATATCTTTCAACAACTCAATATTTTTATTGTCCTGGTTTATGAACACATTTATGGATTTCAGGTTTTTACCTCTAAGGATAATAGTCGTTTCAGAAGACAGGAGCTTGAAACCTTCTATGCCATCAATTACCGGAGCAGGTATAAAAAATATTTTATAAGCTCCATAAGCTGTAGCAAGCAGTAGAATTAATAAAGCCAGAACCATAAAAAATCCCTTGAGCTTTTTCATTCCGCGCTTTTCATAAGCAGACCTGTTCATCAACCCTCCAGAATAATAAGATCTTTTAAGTTCTTTTTTCATTAGGAATTCTTTTTTAGCAAGGATGTTTTAGTAGGCGTCCTTTTTTGTTTTTTGATATTATAGCAGAGAACAAAAAATCAGATCGAAAATCTTAAAGCAGTTTAAGGAGAAAAGCTATGGCATATAAAATAGAACTCTGTTTAAATCTGGATTGTATAGATAAAGACGAACTTCTAAAGAGAATAAATGCGAAGTCAGATTTTGTGCTTGTTGATACAATAGGCGGTTATCAGGGCAACAGGTTCAGGATTAAAGGAGCCAGGACGATCCCGTATCCCGAGGTCATTGACAGGAGAAAGGAACTGGTTACTTATGATGAAATTATCATATACTGCAGAAATAAACCATGTAAGGCATCTAAAAAAATAGCTGTTGGTTTAAAAATGCTCAATATTCCGAACGTAAAGGTGTATGAGGGTGGACTTGACGAATGGATGGAGAATAACCTCCAGTTAGATGAAGGATGATCAGGGAATAAATCAGGATTCAGCTTAGGATTTTCCTAAATATATTAAGCAGTTATCATACAATCCGCTATTATTTTTTTTCATGGCTTTAGAAAAGATCTAACCAGCTTCAGGGACTGATCACTTCGCCCAGTCAATTAAACTTGACATTTCACTATCTTGATGTATAATCAAATTACACAAATATTAATACTCGTATTTCAAATCCTTAAAAGCATTTATTTGATATTATTTTGTCTTAGTATATAATTGTATGACACAGGAATTGACTGCGTTTTCCAGATTAAATTTAATTACTATAAAACACAGACGAGATATTGTCATTAACTGACGATATCCTGTCACTCAATGACAATATATTAAATTATGATTTAAATCATAGCAGTAAATTGAAATCTGTATCAGAATTTGACGTATGAAGAATAAATCACCCAGTACCTGTGAAGGCTGCGGAAAAAGAATCAGGTTTATCAGGAAATCCTTAAAGCTCAGCCAGGAGGACTTTGCCAAGCTTGCAGGTTCCAGCAAATCCTCTATATCAGGCTATGAAGCAGAAAAGTTCCCGGTACCCGGCAACATTATTACGAATATCTATAAAAAGACAGGTTTCAGGCCGGACTGGATTTTACTCGGGGATCCGGATGGCGATGCAGCAGGTAGCCAAAAAAGTGAAACAGTATTTAAGATAAATTCATAGTTAGAAGTTAAAGCACTGAACTAAACTTAGTAATTGAATGCAATGAGGTGGTGTGTGTCTTTATTGCACTTTAAAATATAAAACAAAATCTATCTGTATTTAGTTAGAAGGAGAAGAGCTGAATAAGATCAAAAAATATCCAGGCTATTTCTTATTTGCATTAGTCCTGTACGGTTTAATCGGCTGTGCCGGTGCTAAATCAATAAATAATGCAAATTCCCATGCACCTGAGATAGTAAAAGGTTCAACCGATGATGTGAGCAATGAATATGTTCTCCAGCTTGGTGATGTCATGGTTATAAAATTCTTTTATAATTCTGAACTTAACGAAGAAGTGACCATAAGGCCGGATGGAAAAATTTCTTTGCAGCTAATTGACGAAATTATGGCTTTCGGCCTGACCCCTTCTGAACTGGACAACCTGCTGACTGAGAAATATTCAAAAATTCTGAGTCATGCGAATATAGCAGTTATTGTCAGGACATTTGCCGGTCAGAGAGTATATGTAGGAGGTGAAGTTAAATCGCCGGGCATGATACCTTCTACAGGGAATTTGACATCTTTACAGGCTATTGTGCAGGCAGGCGGTTTTAAGGATACGGCAGAATTAAAAAGTATTGTTATTTTACGCAATCAGGGGACTGACAAGCCTTTATTCAGGACAGTCGATCTTAGTGAAGATCTTACAACGCATATCACGCACAATGATATTAAGCTAAGACCGAATGATGTAGTCTTTGTCCCCAAGTCTAATATTGCGAAAATGAATCAATTCGTTGATCAATATATTGATAAATTAATTCCTGTTTCATTGAATATGGGTTTCAGCTGGCTATATAACTTAAACCCTGAATTACAGGTAAGAGATTAAATGGTTGATATGACAAATAATACTTTATCGCTTAGGGATCTATACAATGTTTTGTTTAAGCATAAAGTATCAATTATGATCCTGTTCATGGCAGTTATAATCACGGTTATTACAGGTGTTTATGTCCTTCCTGAAACTTATGAGGCCAGAGCGAGCATCCTTGTAAAAATCGGAAGAGAGAATGTATCGGTTCCTGAAGCGCCGCCTTCGGCTCAGCAAAGGATCTTTACTACCGGTCTGAGAAAAGAGGATATAAACTCGGAAATAGAGATACTGAAAAATAATTTTATTATTGACAAGGTGGTAAATAAACTTGGAACAGATTTTCTTTATCCTGAACCGGTGAAACCCGGATCTTTTTTTAAGTTGATCAAGTATTATTTGAAACTTACCCTTAAAGAAGTAAGGGACATTGTTTATGAGATACTGTATAAATTGGACCTTATTAAAAAATTGTCGGATCATGAATCTGCTGTAAGATCGATCCAAAGGAAACTCTCTGCAGAACAGGTAAAGGATTCTGATGTGATAGAAGCGAGATTGAAATGGTTCGATCCGGATATTGCTACAGAGACCCTTGAAACATTAATAGAATTTTATCTGGAGTTTCATTTGTATATACATAAAAGCTCAGGGGGAGAGGACTTTTTTTTAAAGCAGGTCGAAATAATAGAAAAAAGTCTGACGGATTCAGAGGAAAGAATGAGCTTCCTGAAAAAAAACGAAGGGATATCATCTTTTAAAGAGCAGAGGTTGTCCCTGCTTGAACAGGTAAACAACACCGGGACGGATCTGCATGAGGCAGAAACTGAGCTGGGAATGACACTTGCAAAAATAAAAGAACTGAAAGCTCAAATGAATTCTCTTATAAACAGGATCACTCCCGGGTTTGAAAAATCCTATAAAACTGCGGAAAATGAACTGTTATTACAGGAAGTAAAGCTGCAGCCAATAAGAGAGAAAAAGACAATACTGGAGAACCACCTGCAGTCTTATCAAAATGATTTAGACAGATTAAACCAGTTTGAGGTTGAGCTAAACAGGCTGCAGCGACAGATCCAGATTGGTGAAGAGAACTATATTCTGTATCGAAAAAAACTGGAAGAAGCACGGATTACGAAAGTACTTGATGCTGAAAGAATAGTGAATGTTAAAGTTGTTGATCCTGCCTCAGCCTCATATGCGCCTGTTAGGCCAAAGAAGTTATTAATGATCGGCATTGGTATAATTTTGAGTTTGGTACTGGGAGTAGGTTTTGCCTTCATATCGGAATATCTCGATCACTCAATAAATACAGCAGAAGATGTAAAAAAACATCTTAATTTACCTCTTCTTGCAACAATTAGGGATTCGAATGATTGATTTAAAAGAATATGAAAAATTAATGAATAATATTTTGTCGCTTTATTCCGGGGAGTCCGGCAAATCATTTATGATTACAAGTTCTGTCAGCAGGGAAGGATGTTCAACTGTGGCATCAAATCTTGCATCAATTTTTGCTAAAAATGGATCTTTAAAGATACTTTTAATAGATTGTAACCTGCGAAATCCTTCACTCCACAGGTATTTTGAGCTGGAAAATGATAAAGGCTTGTCAGACCTGCTTCTTGGACGGGCTAATATTGATGATGTAATAAAGGAAACAAAACTTCAGAATTTGTCGGTTATAACAGTCGGTAATGGTAAGGGAGGCCAGACGGAATTCCTGGAAAATGCAAAACTGGAAGAAAAACTGGGTTCCATAAAAGAAAAGGCCGATTATCTGATCTTTGATTCTCCCCCGGTTAATGCTTATCCGGGAACACATGTTCTTTCCTCACAGATGGACGGGGTTATATTAGTGGTTCAGGCAGGCAGGATAAGATGGGAAATTGCTCAAAAAACCAAGGAACAGCTGGAATTGGCGCATGCAAACATACTCGGGGTTGTCTTAAACAGGAAAAAATATGTTATACCCGAGTTTCTTTATAGCAGGTTGTAATAATCTATGGACTTTAAATTTCTATATAAATAAGGCCGGCAGGTTTAGAAATGTTAAAAAAATATATCCATATTAGTGAGCAGATATAATGTTTCAAAATAAAATAAGTAATTCAGCAAAAAACATAACGGAACCTTTCAGGGATGGAGTATTTCATGCTAAAGAAGCAGAGCTATCTTCACTTTCAAGAGAAATAGATGATATCAGGGAGTATTTAAGAGGAAGAAAAGACAGCCTGGCCTATAGAATTTCAAAAAGAGCAATGGACGTGTCTTTTTCTATTGCAGTGATATTTTTTACATGGCCTATCATTCTTTCTTTAGCCCTGTATATTAAAAAGAACACTAACACAAATCCAATATTCAAACAAACAAGAATAAAGACAAACAGGAGAAATTTATCAGCTTCGGCTTATTATAAAATTTCCCGGTCTGATGAGTTACTGATTGATAGAAGAAAGAACAACGGTTTTTTCAATACTCCGCCTGTTAACCGCAGGAACGGTAATTCAGTTCAAAGGTATTATTCATGTCCTGAAACTCAGTCTATAAAACCTGACAGACGGGAGCATGACCTGCTTGGACAGCCTTTTTCTTTTTACAAGTTCAGAACAATGTTTATAGATGCCCGGAAGCGTTTCCCGGAACTGTATGAGTACAAATATTCCAGAGAAGAAATCAGTTTCATGAAATTCAAGATAAAAGATGACCCAAGAGTGCCTAAATGGGCAAAATGGTTAAGGGAGAGCAGCCTTGATGAACTGCCTAATTTTATAAATGTTCTGCTTGGAGATATGAGTATTGTTGGTCCAAGACCGGACATTCCTGAGATGATCAAATACTACAATAACGGTCAAAAGATAAAATTTAATGTAAAACCCGGCATTACCGGCCTATCACAAATAAAAGGCAGAGGCAACCTCGGATTTCAGAAAACGCTTCAATACGATATTGAATATGTAAAAAACAGGTCCATGATGCTGGATTTAAAAATAATAACGCAGACAGTTATTTCAACGTTTATGAAAACCGGTGCCTATTAAAGGGTTTCGATTTCTGATTATAAATCTGACAATATACGCAGAGACCATAAGGACTGAGATGTCTCTCTTATATCCCGGCGTACGGAAGCAATCCCTCCTTAAGTTAATTCTATCCTGATACCAGATCAGACAAACGAGGGAAATTGTTAGTGATTAGGGAAATACACCATGCAAAAGATAACAGTAAATATTCTGGTTTCTGTTTTATCAATACTTCTTTGTCTGATTCTGGCAGAAACAGGTCTGAGGATATTTACATCAATAGGCCCAAGGTCAGGTTATCTGGAGCCTGAAACAGCCCTTTCACATCAACTTACTCCAAGAACAGTTGTTTTTGAACCGGACTATTCCGGGATGTTGATAAGCAGAGATTTTAAAGTTACGTACAAATTAAACCATTCAGGTTTTCGTGAAAGAGAACTTGATTATAAAGAGTTGTCTGAAAAGCGGCCATATTTATTTACCGGTGATTCTTTTTTTCATGGATGGGGGGTTAGCAGGGAGGCACGAATTACTGAAAGATTTGCAGAACTGTTAAGATCTCAGGGTATTGATGCGCCTGTAGTTAATCTTGCATTTCCCGGATTTGGAACTTATCAATATCTTGACATATTGAAGCTTTATGCCGCAAAAATTAATCCGCGTCTAATTGTTATAGGCTTTTTTGTAGGGAATGATTTTCTCGATGATTTTGAAACATTTTATTTAAATGATTCCTCCAGTTCGGCTGACAGGGCATTCTTTGGATTTTATATACAAAGGGCAAAAACATTTATCAGGGCTTTTTTAAGAAGTTCGCCGGTTGTAAATCTAATAAAATATTCACTCTGGGAGATACGAACCTTCCGGAATATTTTCAACAAACTGGAGATCAAAAATAACAGGATAGTATTATATGAAAAGCAGAGCAGTCCGCTTCAGGATAAGTTTTACAATTTGACCTTTGCCGGTTTTGATGAACTCGCAGAATTTTCCCGGACATATGACATGCCTGTTCTTGTAGTTATAATCCCTGATAATCTGCAGGTTCAAAACCCGGAGCTGTTTGCAGGATATGATTTTAATAAACCTCAAAAAATGTTGATAAAACACCTCACAAAATTGAATATCCCCTATATTGACCTCCTCGATGATTTTTTGGCCGTTGAAAATCCACAGAGTATGCATTTTAGAGAAGATAAACACTGGAACGAAAAAGGCCATGAGTTTGGAGCCAAAATTCTATTTAAATATGAACAATTACGAATAAGACAAAAATGATTAATACGACAAAGAATTTTTTTAGATCAAAAGGGGTCAGAGATGCTCTTCTTGTTTCTGCAGGGAAAGTAATATCAGCCGGCCTCGGGTTTTTGGCAAGCATCATAATAGCCAGGAAATTGGGCCCTGAGAACTTTGGACTGTTTACATTGTCAATAGTGATAATGATGCTGGCTGCGGAATTCACCGGGGGAAGCTTGACCCAGGCTCTTGTAAAATTCTCGTCCTCTTATTTCCAGAGCGACAGGAAGAAAGTTGACTTAACCTTTAAGGTTGTCTTTAAGATGACGGCAATAGTCAGTTTAATTTTGATCCCGCTTGGTTTTCTCCTGAGCAAACCTTTGTCTATTTTTGTTTTTCACAATGTGGAAATGGAAAGGCTGATAAAAATAGCAATTATCGGATCGGTAGGCATTATTTTCTTCAGATATACACTTGCAATTTTGCAAACATATCAGTTATTTGCCAAGTATATCGTTCTGGACCTGGGAAATAATATTATGAAACTTGCAGCCATCGGACTGTTAGCAATGGGAGCTGTTATTACTACAACAAATTCTGCGGCAGTGTATATGACAGTTCCATTTTTGAGTTTTTTAATGGGAATAATGGTAATTTCCAAAGACTTTTTTTATGCCAAAGGGCCGCAAAAGAAAGTGGCCAATGAATTGATTCATTTTAGTAAATGGATGATGATTTCAACTGCTCTTTTTACAGTCTATAGCCGTATGGATATTCTCTTTCTAAGTTATATGAAAGATTCTCATTTGGTGGGAGTTTATTCAGCTGCATTTCTTGTAACATCTTCTCTGGAACTTGTAGCAATAGCTTTATTCACAGTGATCTTCCCGAAAGTAAGCAGGTTTTCAGAGAGAGCAGAATATGTGAATTTTGTCAGAAAATATTTAATAATTGTTCTCCCGCTGAGCTGTTTTGCGTGCATATTTTTATTTCTGGTCTCGAAACCTCTGATTCTCACATTTTATGCAGCGGAATATAAGGAGTCTATTCCCATTTTAAAACTTCTTGCCCCTGCTTCTGCTATTTATTCAATTGCTATACCTCTAAGCTCTCTGCTTCTTGCAATGAACAAGCCGCAGATCATTGTGCGAATTGAAGTGTTTATAGTTGCTTTCATGTTCATCGCATGCTTTTTGCTTATTCCGTCATATGGAGCAATAGGTTCGGCGCTTGCGCTACTGCTTTCAAAACTGGTTTTGACGACACTTATTGTTATCAGGACCATCCAGGAAATTCGAAAACTTCCTGTTAAAATAAACTATACCTGATTTCAGATTTGAATTGTATAAAAATTATTAGAGATCAGATACTAATAGATGCCGTAATGATATTTATTAAGATGTTCATCTGGATATATTATGCAGCTTTTAAATAATAAGATAGTGTTTCTTTTACTGGGAATTCTCGTAGGAGTACTATTACTAAGTATGCCATTCAAGTTTGCTGTAATTACAGTTATTGGTATCCTGGTAGTGGCATTGATCTTATTCAGCCCTGAAACCGGTTTTCTGTTGATAGTGGCGGTAATTCCGTTTGAGATGCTGGGAGTTCTTACGGCAACCGGGCCCGAAGGCGGCGGAGTAACCGGGTTTCAAACACTATCTATTATTAAGATACTGGCAATTTTCACCCTGCTTTCATGGATAATTAAAGTCCTGAGAACAAGAACCAGAATTCATTTTGCTCCCCAACTGATTGTGTTAGCAGTATTGATCCTTGTAGCCATATTTTCATATTATTCTTCAACTTATTCAGGGGTTTACTTTGAAAAGAAAGCCAAAAGCTATCTTTTCTTTTATATTATGTATTTTGGTGTTTTTTTTATGGCATTAAATATTGTCAGATCGGAAATGATGGTAAAAAAGATAATAAGTGTATTCATAATAACAGGTGTGATCACATCTCTATTCAGTTTTGTTCAGCTTTATGTGCCTTCTTTCCACAAGGAAGTAATCACAGTTGAAGACGATAATTACAGATTATATGGCGCTGTGTTAGATCCCTCTGAAGAAGCTACACTTGGCAAGATCAGACGAACTTCTTCAGGCATGCTTGGGCATGATATGACGGCTCTTTTTCTGGCTTTAACGATAGCTCTAAGTCTGTACCGTTTAGAATTATTGGAATCAGCTGCTGCAAAAATGGGATGGACGATAATACTTGCCATTCAGTTTCTGGGCCTTTTACTTACTTATTCCCGTGGCGGGACATATATGCTTATTATAATCATTCTGCTAATGATTATAAGGCGCATAATAACACCATCGTGGGAAAAAATATTAATTACTTTTGCAGCTCTATCCATACTTGTAATGGTAATTCTGGGTTCAACCACTGCGATAAATCGTATGTTTTCTCCAGAACATCTTAAGCAAAGCGGTTCTGTCAGTTCAAGAATTGAACTGATCCAGGCTGGCTGGAATATGCTTAATGACGGGAGCTGGATCACAGGGGTAGGTATGGGAAATTTTGATTACAATCTTCCCGGATATAGTAAAACACTTCCTTTTGTTTATGAGCCCAACAATGAATTCCTGAGGATAATTACAGAAATGGGGCTTGTCGGTATAATTTTTTCGCTGGCATTATGGGGTTTGACCTTTAAAGATTTTTGGAAGGCAGAAAAAAACTTTCAGGCCAAAGGCCAATTATTAATGTATAACCTGACAAAGACCCTTGAAATAAGCTTTATAGGATTTTTATTCTTCGGTCTTACACAGACGACCGTAGGAAGGAAAGAATGGCCGCTTGTTATGGCTTTAGCCATAGTTCTAAAAAAACTTTCAAACAGGCCGGAGGCTGGAGATGAAAAAATATTTTAAATACCGGAATATGATGCTGATATTTTTCGGGATTGTTATTTTCGAAAAATTACATCCAAATGTTTTTAATGTTCGGATCGTACGTTAACTTTTTGCACAGATAAGACATTAAAATAATAATAATTGTATGAACAGAATTAATAATAAAAAATATTATAGAAATTGAGGGACTGATGAAGATTGGTATAGACTGTAGATTTCTTGAACGGGTTGTTAACGGCGGACCTGGCGGCAATACCGGTCACGGTATATATACTTATAATCTTGTTAAGTATTTGACCGATCTTGATAAATCAGATCAATACATCCTTTACCTTCCCAATAACTGTAAATATGATCTTGCTAAAAGCAGTAATTTTTCCGTAAAAAACATGCCGAGCCTGCATAGTAACGGGTATCTCAGAGCTATGTTTACTTTCCCCCTGGAACTTTGGAGGAATCCGGTAGATTTATTTCATGGAATGTACTCGGTCCCAATGATTAAGTTAAAAAAAATAATTTTGACAATATTTGATTTTTTTCTGGTTTTATATCCTCAATACTATCCAAAGAGAATAACAATTCCAGTGAGCGCTATGATAAGGAAAGCAGTCGGCAGAGCAGACAAGATCATCACCGGTTCACATTTCATCAAGACAGAGATAATGGAATTTTATAAGATTCCGGAAAACCGTATTGAGGTTATTCCTCTGGGAGTTGATCAGAGTTTTTTTGAGCGTATTGATAACACTGAAATTAAGGATATGAAGGAAAGATATGGAATCAAAGGAGAATATATATTGGCGGTCGGAGATCTTTTTCCAAGGAAGAATATTGAACGGCTTGTGGACGCTTTTTGCATATTAAGAAAAAGTAAGTCTGTTAATTTAGATTGTAAGCTGGTTTTGACCGGAGGGAATTTATGGAAATCAGGGCCGTTATTTAAAAAAATCAATAATTCCGGTTTTACTGACGATATTATACTTACGGATTATGTCACCCCTTATGATTTGAGGCTGCTCTATCAGGGAACGCAGCTATTTGTATATCCGTCACTTTATGAGGGGTTTGGGCTTCCGGTACTGGAAGCCATGGCTTCAGGGGCACCGGTTGCGATATCAAATATTTCTTCGATGCCTGAGGTTGCAGGAAGCGCCGGTGTTTATTTCGATCCCTATGACATAGAAAGTATTGCATCAGCAATATCAAAAATTATCCATGATTCTGATCTTAGAAAAGAACTGGTTAAAAGCGGTGTGGAAAGGGCAAGTGAATTTAACTGGTCAAAAGTGTCAGAGATGACACTTGCAGCATATCATTCACTTTCCTGATCTGGCTGTAACAATACCGGTTTGGAGTGTTTAATTGAGCAAAATAAATGTTATGTATCTTAGAAGCAGTTATGCGCAGGAGGGCGGGCCGGAAACACTCATTTTATCTGTTTTACAGGGGATTGATACTTCAAAATTTAACATAAACGTGGTTGTACTTCAGGAATTAAAAGCTTCAGAGAATTTTTTTGAGTCAAATATAAAAAGTCTGGGATTTAATGCGGATCGTATTGTCTGGAGAAATTTCATATTTTTCCTCCCTTCCTTTTTTAAACTGATCTCATTGATCAAAAAACATAATGTAAATATTATACATACTCATGATGTAAGGTCTGATTTTATGGGGTTAATAGCCGGTAAAATGCTGGGTATTCCTGTTGTTACTTCGGTTCATGGCTGGATCGGCAGGTCATTGAAAGAACGAATTCATGATTTTTTCGACAAATTAATAGTCAGGTTTGCCAGCACGATAATTGCTAATAGTAAAGCTATGCAAAGGTATCTTGTAAGATTAAAGATACAGGAAAGAAAAGTAAGAACTATTCATAATGCGGTCGATCTCTCAAACTTTATGTCTGCAGAGGGATCTGAATCAACTAAAATGGAACTTGGCCTTAATTCAGGCTTTCCCATAATCGGTACTGTAGGACGGTTGGATGTGGAAAAAGGTCATGAAATTTTACTGGAAGCGGCTCAGGAAGTGATCCAATCTTGTCCTGAAGCTGCTTTTGTAATTGCAGGGCAGGGCCCTATCGAATCAGATTTAAAAAAGACAGCGGAAAAACTAAAATTATCTCAGCGAGTTACTTTTACAGGCTATTTCAGGAACCTTTCAAAAATTCTGGGAATAATGGACATTTTTGTTTTACCCTCATTAAGTGAGGGCCTGCCTCTTACTCTATTAGAAGCAATGGCTGCAGGCAAGCCAATTGTAGCAACTGATGTTGGCGGTGTGCCCGAATTAATAATAAATGGTCAAACAGGATTGTTGGTGAAGAGCCGCAGTGCCCGTGAATTGTCAAAAGCGATCCTGGAGCTGGTTCAGAATAAAGAAAAAGCCAGGGGGTTGGGAGAAAAAGCCAGGGAGGCTGTTTTAAACAACTTTTCTTCAGAGGTTATGATTAAAAAGCTGGAAGACGTTTATGAGAGTGTCTGCAGTTTCACTTCCGGCTGAATTGTTTTAGTTAATCTGTTAATAAGACTGGAACAGTCCGGAAATGTTCAAGGTTTCAAAGAGTGAATAAACAAGATGGTTAAATTAATTATTATTATTGTCAATTACAATACAAAAGTTCTCCTTAAGCAGTGTATTGGATCAATTTACGAAAATACACATAACACTGATTTTGAAATTATCGTGATCGACAATAACTCTAATGATGGCAGTGTTGAGATGTTGGAACACGATTTCCCGAAGGTCAGGATTATAGCAAACAATGAAAATCTTGGATTTGCCAGGGCAAATAATCAGGGGCTGATGGAAGGTGAAGGAGAGTACTTTCTGCTGTTGAATTCAGATACCAGGGTTAAGGCTTCTGCTATAGACATAATGAAAGATTTCATGGACAGCAACAGTTCTGCCGGGATTATAGGCAGTAAAGTTTTTTATCCGGATTACAGGGTTCAGGGGACAGCAAGGAGTTTCCCCTCTCCTATTAACGCCATATTCGGGAGAAAATCTGTATTAACGAAACTTTTCCCGAACAACAGGTTTTCACGAAAGTACCTGACATGTCTGAGTGATAACCTTACAGCGCCATTTGAGGTTGATTGGGTTTCAGGCGCATGCTTTATGATAAGGCAGAAAGTGATCGATGATATAGGGTTAATGGATGAGGGTTACTGGATGTACTGGGAAGATGCAGACTGGTGTTATCGGGCCAAGAAAACTGGATGGAGGATTTACTGCGTTCCGGAAGCTCAAATAATTCACTATGAAGGCGAAAGTTCCAAAAAAGACCATAGCAGGTCTATCATATCTTTTCATAAAAGTGTTTACAGGTATTATCGTAAACACCATCTTAAATCTCCTTTGAATCCGTTGAATTTTATTGCGCTTATTGGACTGACAGTCAGGGCAGGCATTCTATTAAGTGTAAGTTTTATAAAAAGAGCAATACTGTAAGTATTTAGACAGAAACCGTGAAGAGGCATGGACAAGTAATAGATAACTAATGAGATCTTTTGATATAAGCAAGGTGTTGGGACGTGATCCTCAGTACACGAGGATGAAAAGGCACTTTTTATCAATGATAAGGCATTCTACTGCAGGGAAGCTGGTGAATCTTTTTATCGTAGAATTGGAAAGGTTATTTAGAAGGCAGCGTTTGACAGGCAGACCATATATTTTGATCGCTGATACTGCAAGTGTCTGTAATCTTCGGTGTCCTCTTTGCCCTACCGGCAGAGGCCAGGTAACACGTAAACCATCAAGGATGAAGCTGGCAGAGTTCAGAACTATAATTGACCGGCTTGGCAGATACCTTTATGAAGTGAATCTGCATAATTGGGGCGAACCGTTCCTTAATGAGGATATTTTTGGCATGATCGAGTACGCATCTTTAAAAAACATAGGGACAAATTTAAGCTCAAATCTTAATTTTCTTTCAGATTTGCAATTAGAGCACATCTTCACAAGTAAATTAGAGTATCTGGTGGTTTCTCTGGATGGTATTACCCAGAAGAACTATTCAAAATATCGTATAAAAGGTGATCTGGCTTCAGTAATGAAAAACCTCCGTGCTATTGTTGACAGAAAGAAGAAGCTCGGTTCTCATCTGCCTGTGATAGAATGGCAATTCATTGTTATGAAACATAATATGCACGAGGTGGAGGATGCCGTTAAAATAGCTGATGATATAGGCGTTGACATGATCCGTTTTATTCCTCCCGGCATACCCTTTGGGACACCTGACAGGGACCGGCTTACCCAGGAATGGTTTCCTGATCATGATGGAAAGGGTCAGGCTATCTCTTCCCGAAGTTATAAGCATAAGAGGAAAAAATTATCCTGTTTTTATTTATATAGGTCAGTAACCATAAACTCCGATGGCGGTATAGCACCCTGCTGTGTTGTTTATAAAAAGTCTCATGACTTTGCATCATTCTTTGAAAATGATTTTGATGCAATATGGAATGGCGAGAAGTACCGGAATGCCAGATCATTATTCTGCAAAACACAAACTGTTAAGGACAAAAAGATGCCTTGCATAGAATGTGATATTTTTAGATTTTAATTCTGTAAGACAGCCTGTTTCCGGGATATATAAAAAATATTTCCTCATCAGGAAGTGATAAGTAATTTATCAAATAATCGATAAATAAGATCAAGCTCATGTTTAAGAGGGTGAAGACGATGTGTTTTTGTTTTATCAGGAGATTATTTAAATGAGATATGTAGGTTTTATTATTGTTCTTTTCATGATATTTATCATTACTCATGCTAATGAGGGCCCTGTTAATGCCTCAGGCGGAAACTCCGGGGTAATCTCGAACTTTAACAGTGACAGGGATAAATCAAAGTGGTGGACATATAAAGGGAAAATATCCATAACCAAAGATCCCAAAAATATAAAAGAAGGTTCCGGTGCTTTGAAATGGAAGTATAAGATCCGCAAGAAAAAGTGGAATATCACAGCTCTGATCAAACTCGATCCATCGCAGTTTAAGGGCCGGAAAGGATTGAGCCTCTGGCTGAAATCAGACAGAACAGGTACGCTGCTCATCCAGATTATAGAAAAGGACGAATCCAATTATCAATATATGGACTTTAATAAACCGGTAGGAACTGACTGGACAGAATTTAAATTGTTATTTGATGAATTCAAACTTGATGAGAGTGGTTCTGACGAAAACAATAAATTCGACCCGGACCAGATTGAAAGGATAGAGATTTATGAGATTGCGGGATATTTCGACACCCTGGATGAAGGTCCGCGTACGGTTTGGATCGATGATATCAGCTTTCTTGACAAGTCGGGGGCGTCAACTTCCAGGAAGACCGAAGGCCCTGGAAGTGCAACCAGAGGGGTAAGCTATGAAAAAGGGAAGTTCGGTTTTGGGGTATTCATGGACCGGGAAAAAGAAAAAGTAATATTTCCTGTTTGTAATAGTTTAAACCCTGTTAAGGGAACTATAGAGATGTGGATACAACCGTCATTTGACGGGACAGGCAGGAAAAAAATGCTTCTAAGCTGCGAGGACCGGCTGGATATTTGGGGAGGTAAGGGAAATAGCATAACCTTTTATTTTGAGGGAGAAAGAGCAGTTTTTCAGGTTAATGAACTTGTCCTTTCCAGTTCTAAATTGCCTGTTGAAAGGAAAAAGTTTCATCACATAGCAGCTGGATGGAATAAACATGGAGCTGTTTTGTATTTTGACGGTAAAAAAGTCGGTGAAAATAAAAAGATTAAAAGCCTGGCTAAAATATCAAATAACATGGTCATCGGAAACCTGGAAGATGGTTCTGCACCGGCACAGGCTGTCATTGATGAATTAAGGCTCTCAAGTGTAAAAAGAGACAGTAAGGATATTATTGACTCATTGAAAAGATCTGAAAAACCTGGATGGGACAGGGATACATTATTTCTTGCTCACTTTGACGGCTCTCCATTACCTGTTATTGATATTAAACATAATAATTTCAATAAACAGGATAAGAAAATTTTCACATTGAGTGTTCCCACTCCGATCCTGGGCCGGGAAACAAAAACAGCACATGTACTCAGGTATGAGGTTTTAGAAGGGAATGTCTCTGTATTAAAAGGCAGTAAAACGCTTGATCTTGCCGTCGGGGACTTATCAGGACAGAAGAATAAGGTCAGGATCGATATAGGCAGATTACAGGCAGGGGGCAGGTATAAACTTAAACTGGAATTATTTTATAACAATGACCTGTTGAACAGGGGAGAAGAGGCTTTTCTGGTATTTCCTGCAGATGACAAAAGTAGACAGGCGGAACATCCTCACTCAGAGGAGAAAGTAAAGAAATGGTTTAATAAGGTCCAGGTTTACGGGATAATCCCTCTGTCTCGGCAAGAGGCCAAAAAATATAATATAACAGTTAATGGTGTCTGGGGCGGCATTCATACCGCTGACCCTATTCTGCCGTTTAAAGAATATTCCCCAGCTGTCCGAAAAAAATATAAAACTGCATCCGAATATGTATCGGAAATGCATGATGCCGGACTTAAGACATCCGGAGCAATGCTGGCATTTAGCGGAGGGAATCAATCCGTTATTGAACGATGGCCGGAACTTAAGAACGCTGCAAGCAGAACAGCGTTGGGTAGAACGGCTATGCCCTTTGGAGAAAATTCATACGCCATGTCTGCCAGCAGCCCGGAATGGAATGAATGGATGATTGCCCATGCGAAGAGGGCTATAGATGCCGGTGCTGATTTAATAATGATAGATGACATTCAGGAATTTTTATTCCCCTTTCAGCTTGGTTTTGATCATTTCAGTATTGACGGGTTCAAAGAATATCTGCGCACAAGGTTCACACGTACCGAACTGAGTGCCTGGTTTGGCATTAATGATGTTGATGATCTGAATGTGATACAAAGGATATCGGATAAAGCAAATTTATCTTATGAAAAAAGAATAGAAAGAGACCCTCTTGTGGAAGTTTTTGCCCGATTTCTTGAAGAAAATAACTATCAGACCAAAAAACAGATAGTTAAGGAATTGAAAAGCTATGCCGGGAAGAAGGGAAGAGAAATTGCCGTAACCGGCAATATATATGCATTAGGTACTACACGTATAAACGGATACTGGCCAAAGGGCCTGTATCTTGGTGAAATAGTAGATTTTTTTACTTTTGAGAATATATATGCTGTTGCCGGAGAGAAACTTCTTGAAACACCCTTTCCGCGGGGTAAATGGATGGCCTGGGATAAGTTAGGCTTTGCAGCAACAGGAAGCCCGGCAGTTGCTTTAGTTGCTGCTGAATCTCTGGAAAAAATAGCTTCCAGGAATATCAGCAATTACCTCTATATACATTTTGCCGAGGCTTATGCCAATCAAAGTGCTTATATGCTTTATCATATACCGGCTTATAAGCTTGGAAAATTATGGAAGCAATGTGCAAAGGCAGCAGGTTTTGTCCTGGACAATCGTGATATCTATGAAACAGACCAGTCAGTGTATTCAAAAGCAGCTGTCCTTTATTTATATGGCGAAGGAATGCGAACCAAAACTTATAATTATCTTGGACTGGCCCAGGCATTAGCTGAGTCTAATATACCCTTTGAGCTCATTTTTTCCGGTGATGGCTACTATCTTAAAGATGATCTGACCGTTAAAGTTCTGGAGAAATATAAAGCAATTATAATTCCATCTGTAACAAATATTACGGATAACCAGAAAAAAATAATAAAAGAATATGTTTCTCTGGGCGGCAGCGCTATCATTTTTGATCCTCTTGAGTTCAATATAAATAGATCACAGGTTGAGGTAGCATTTCATAAAGGGAGATTTGTTATTTTACCTCCTTTATCTGCAGACGGGGAAATAGTAGATGCTGGAACAGCCTATTTTCGTACATACAATGATAAGATCAGGAAATACATTGAAAAGACAGTTAAAAAATATGTAGACAGCACTATAACCATAGATAACACAGAAAGAAAGTTAATAGCTTATCCTTATTATCAGCCCGGGCCGAAAAGGTTGGTGATCCATCTTGTAAACTACGATCATAATTTCAAAAATGACAGGGTCAGGATTAAAAGGAATGTCAATATAAGAATTAAAAAGCCGGATTTTTATACCGGACAGAAACAGGCTTATATGATCTCACCGGATTTCAGCGGCAAAAAAATATTGCCCATTACTTCCAGAGGTGATTATCTTGAGATCAATATTCCAGAACTATATGTTTATAATATAGTTATCTTATGAAACGAATACGATAATGAAAGCATTGAATCATAAACTTTCCGAAGGTTTTTCCTCCGGACTTCAAAAAACTGCGCATAACCTCGGCATAGGGTTTGGAGGGGCTTTTTTAAGGGAAAAGGCTGTAACAGGGCCATGGCGGGTTTTAATTGGAGTAACTGATTTTTGTAATTATAAATGTATAATGTGCCGTGAACATTCTGCACTCTCTCTGGAGTGCTTTCGTGATGGAGCGGTTGAACTTCCGCCTGAAGAACGTTTTTTCTATGAAATGACAAAAATGGATTTTAAACTTTATTGCCGTTTAATAGATGAACTGGCACAACTTGGCACAAGACAAATTAATATCAGCGGAAAAGGTGAGCCTTTTAGCCACGGGGATATTATGCCGATGATAGAATATGCCAGGAAAAACAGATTTAATATAACATTAACGACCAATGGTTCATTGCTTAACAGCGACAAGTGTGAATTTCTGGTGGATATTGGAGTTGATGCCCTTTATTTCAGTGTACATACAGGGTCTATGGACTCCTATAAAAGAATTACAGGGATAAAACAATCAGGGCTTTATGAAAAAGTAAAGGAAAATATCAAAAGACTGTCAAATCTTAGAAAAGAAACGGGGAAAAAGAACCCAAAGCTAATGTTGAACTTTGTCCTTTCTTCTATGAATTGCCTTGAAATGGAGTCGATGATCCGCTTTGCAATCGATACAGGAGTTGACAGAGTTAACCTGGTCCCGGTTTCGATATATCATGAAGGTATGTCTTCCCTGAATATATCATCTGATGATAAAAAATTAATGGGCGAAAATGTACATGACCTTAAGCATCTGGCTGATAAGCATGGACTGATGCATAATCTTAATGAAGTGGTCCAGTGGATCGGAATTAAGCAGTCAAGTGACGTTAATGATACAGTATCAGGAATGCCCTGTTATGCCGGCTGGTTTATAAGCGTCGTTCTTTCTAACGGGACTGTGATGCCCTGCTGTCAATGCGTTAAGGAAATGGGCAATATTAATATGAACAGTTTTAAGGAAATATGGAATTCACCGGCTTACCGAAAATTCAGAAAAGAGAGCAAGGACCCTGCCATACGTAATAAAGACCTCTCCAGGTGTCTTTGCTCAGAATGCAGTCATGTACCCAGTAACCTGATCTTTTATAAACTGCTCCATCCCTTAAAACCAATGCGTATAGGTCAGGAGGAACTAATGAAAAGGCTGAAAGGTAAGATTTCATCAGATTAGAGTTTATTTTTTATAGATCTTCAAAGGAGCAAAATATACTGGATCTTATAATCGACAGGATCGAAACTTATAAAAATCAGGTTTTTATCAGGAGAGTATTTTGAAAATATTACTGGTTAATCCGCCATTTCAGAGGCTTAAAGGATTTGAGAACCTGCATTTCCATCTGGGATTGGGTTATATCGCCGCTGTAATAGATGATGAAAGATTCGAAGTAAGAATATATGACGCTGAACTCCCTCACAGGGGGGACATTGTGAAACCTGCAGACCAGGTTTCACAGTTAATGGAGGCACACCATGAGTTTATAGGGGCCCTTAATAACAGTGATCATCGTGTATGGAAGCAGGTATCGAATGTTCTGGAGTCTTTCAAACCGGATATCGTAGGAATATCTGTAATGACGCCTATCTATGGCTCTGCCAGAAAAATATCGTCACTCTGCAAGCAGTTTAACAGCAAGACCATAGTTGTCTGGGGAGGAGTACATCCAACGGTTATGGCAGAAGAAGTCCTGCAGCAGGAAAAAGATGTTGACTTTGCTGTAAGGGGAGAGGGCGAATTCACGTTCAAAGAACTGGTTACACTGCTGGGGGAAGGAAGCCGGGAATTCCATCGGATCAAGGGGCTGTCTTACAGAAGCAGTGACGGTATTATGCATAACGAACCGAGGGAACTGATAGAAAATATAGATGATATACCCTTCCCGAGAAGGGATTTACTGCTAAATGAGATTTTGGACAACAGGGTTTTCAGAAACATTATGGGAAGCAGGGGATGCCCGTATAACTGCGGCTATTGTTCATCAAGACAGCTATGGGCAAGAAAAGTAAGATTTCGTTCAATTCCCGGCATAATCAGTGAGATCAGGTATATAGCAGATCATTATGATCTCACTGAATTGTCGTTCTTTGATGACAGTTTTACACTGAAGAAGAAATGGACAAGGGAGCTTTGCAAAAGTCTTTTATCTGAAAAACTTTATTTATCCTGGTGGTGCAACACCAGGGCAAATCTTTTAGATGAAGAGACCATTAAGCTTATGAAAAAAGCCGGATGTACCGCGTTAAATATCGGTGTTGAGACCGGCAGTGAAAAGACCCTTGCCTATCTCAACCGGAAACTTACATTAAAAGATATATATAACGCTTCTGATCTGCTCCGCAAATGCGGGATCGATTGGTATGCCTACTTTATGATTGGTTTTCCCCTGGAAACCACTGAAGATATTGATGAGACCCGGAAACTCATGCATAAACTATCTGCTTCGCTTATTACATTAAGCATCTTTAATCCGTATCCGGGTTCAGAGTTGTATGCTCTCTGCAGGAAAGAAGGTCTGCTCCCGGATAAACCTGACTGGAGTAAATTTTCTCATCAGAGTCCTGAAAATCATTTTGTTAAAAACATAAGCAAAGAAGATTTCACAAGAATTGTCCGGGAGGTTATGGAGGAGTGTGACAGGATCAATAAGTCTTTCGGTAAGAAGCTGTATCGACTTATACTCAAAAGGAAATATTATTTCAGACACCCGGGTGTATTACTTGACAAGATAAAAAAGTTAATTTAGTGTTTGTGTTATTGATCAATAAAAAAGGCAATTTTTTAAATAACTGCCTGATTTGACTGCCAGTCTTTCACTATCGCCGGTTTGAAATATCAGCACACTAAAAATAGATTGTTTTTGTAAACAGGGACATAGAGAAAACAACATTGAAAAATAAACTGTTCAATCAACATCGGGGATTGATCTCGAGGATAACAAAAATATTATTTTATATGATCGGGTGGTTGTTTCCTGTCAAAGGAATAATTATTCTTGCTTATCATTCCATTGATAACGGAACTGTTTTATTGAACCTGCCTTTGGATATTTTCATGAAGCAGATGGAATATTTGAAGAAGAATGGCTATAAAGTAATGAATGCCGAAGAGTTTCTGGATATTGTTCGCAATAACTCGGTTCTTCCTGAAAAGCATGTGCTTTTAACGTTTGATGACGGATTTAAGGATAATTTCACTAATGCATTTCCTTTATTGACTTCTATGAACTTTCCATTTGTTGTTTTCCTTACTACTGATTATATCGGAGGCACAGCTGAATGGTCCAAAAAATACATAATGCCGAATCTGCAAATTGAAAATGAGGCAGATACGGATAATATCTCACATGAGCAGATAGCAAAAATACGTTCCTCAGAATTTGCAATAAAAAACATGAGGTTTCTTTTGAAATTTTCCAATGACAGATTGAAGTCTTTTCTGGCAGATACTTATGAAGTCGTTCGTATGAAAATGCTTTCGAAAGATGATATAAAAAAAATGGAAGGGCAGGGGGTTTCTTTTGGTTCACACTCCTGCAGCCATCCCTTTTTGTCTGATCTTGATGATGCAGATATTTCCAGGGAAGTAAGGGAATCAGGAATTAAAGTATCAGAAATAACCGGCAAGAGTACAAGGCTTTTTTGCTATCCTTACGGGAACTATTCGGATGAGGTCAAGGGGATTGTTTCAAAGCAAGGTTATGAAGCAGCCTTTATTGAGGGCATGTCTGTTTGTGAAAGTTTCCCTGACCGCTTTGAAATAAAGAGAACGTCAATAGATCGCAATACACCTTTCTGGGAATTTAAATTTTATCTTTGCAGAGGATATAACTATTTTATCTGGTCACGTGATAAGCTTAAAAAACTTATAACAGGGTTAAAATATTAATATAGTACTATGAGCAGAAAAACAACTATCATTAAAAACGCCTTTATGAACTTTCAAAGAAGCGTTTTCCGTTCGATACCATTTTCTATAGAGCTGGGTCTTCACAAGCCTGTAACTGTAGTCATAGATATTACAAGAAGATGCAATATGCAGTGCAGATTCTGTGATATTTGGAAGGGAAAACAGGATAGGGATCCAAGCCTGAGCGAAATCGATCTGATGATAAATAAGCTGGAGGCGTGGCTTGGAGATTTTCAACTGTCTTTCCTCGGTGGAGAGCCTTTTCTGCGCAGAGATATTTCGGATATTCTGAAAATTAGTGCAGAAAAGGGAATAACGACTACTTTTACGACCAATGGGACAATGATTACCCGGGAACTGGCAGATCAGCTTGTCTCATCCGGTGTTTATGGAATTAATTTTTCATTGGACAGTATTTCAGCAGAGAAACATGATGCTTTACGTGGTATGAAGGGCACTTATGACAAGGTTATGAAAGCTATTGATTATCTTCGTGAGAGTAAGCTGGCCCATTCTTCTCAGTTGCAGATCGGTATTGCCTCTATCATCTGTAAAGATAATATTGATGATATCCCCTTACTGGTGGATTGGGCAATTGAGAATAAACTTGACAATATATGGATCGCCCCTATAAATGGAAATTTTGACAGCTCTTTCAACGAAGATTGGTATGAAGATAATGAACTCTGGATAGGTCCTGAAGATATGAGTAGACTGGATGATTTAATTCAAAGACTAAAGAAAATTAAAAAATCAAATAAAATTATTATAAATACTATAAATCAGATGCAAGCAATGAAAACATATTTTTCTCTTAAAAAGTTTCCTTTTAAAAAATGTTTGGCTGGAAACTCCATGATCGGCATTCGGGTCAATGGAGATATGGTACTTTGTCCATTTATGGGACCGGTTGGAAATCTCCTGTCAGATGATCCTAAAAAAATATGGATGGGAGACAGGGCTGAAATTATCAGGCAGGAAATAAGTGACTGCAAAAAGACTTGTGGTATAGCTTTTTGTTTTTATGATAAGACATTTATTGAGAAAGTTGCACGGTTTAAGGCAATAATAGATAGCTCAACATAATGTTAGAGCCATATTGGTAACCCTCAAATAGAGTAATGACATCCTCAGTTTTTACCGCTATTGGACTCCAAGGAATGTCCTTGCAATAAAC
>VAPA010372770.1_pt1 | contig 36798 bp, 33 predicted proteins | sample 3395041 | NCBI WGS metagenome assembly VAPA01 (sample SAMN08290432, study PRJNA428436) | hydrothermal vent metagenome | isolation source: Deep-sea hydrothermal vent chimney | place: Indian Ocean: Southwest Indian Ridge | depth 1973 m m
AGCACGAAACTCTGCAAGAGAAGGGATGAGAGAGCTGGTGTTTCAGCTGCTCACATCCATGTTCTCATACTCAACAGGGTTCTCATCGAAGGTCTTCTTGCAGTTCGTGGCACAGAAGTAGTATCTCTTGTCATTGTAGTCGCTATAGAGCTCTGCAGTGGCTGTTTCCACTTCCATCTTGCATATTGGATCAATGGCAACTGTGCTTTCAGCAGAAACGGGACTCTTTACCTCAGTTTCCATCTGCTGCTTGTGCTTACTAGGATCGTAGCGTCCCAGCAATAGAGAGTTCGAAACGACACTTACGCTTGAGAAGGCCATGGCAAAAGCAGCAAACTCAGGAACCAGAACAATACCCGTAAAGGGAAATATTATTCCTGCAGCAATGGGCAATAGTGCTATGTTGTAGACGAGAGCCCAAAAGAAGTTCTGTTTTATCTTTTTCATGGTCTTAGTACCAAGGTTTATTCCAGTAACGACATCCAACAGGTCATCTTTCACTAATACAATATCACCTGTTTCTACAGACACGTCAGTACCTGAACCTAAGGCAATCCCCACATCTGACTGGGCAAGTGCAGGAGCATCATTCACTCCATCACCGGTCATCGCAACCACATGCCCTTCTTCCTGCAGCTTCTTGACCTCGCTGGCCTTGTCACCTGGCAATACCTCTGAGAGAACCTTCTGTATTCCTACAGATTTAGCTATTGCACGAGCAGTTCTCTCTTTATCACCAGTAATCATCAACACGTCAATACCCATATCTTGCAATAACGAAACTGCCTTTGAAGAGCTGTCCTTCAATGTGTCTGCAATCGCTATCAGAGTAGGAAACTCACCGTTCTTTGCAGCATAGACAGTCGTCTTCCCTTCATCCTGCAGCCTTACAATATGCTCCTGAAGGCTCTCAGTGTCGATGTTGTTCTCATTCATGTATCTGTCGTTTCCAACAAGGATACTCGATCCTTCGACAATTGCACTCACTCCTCGACCTGTGACAGAAATGAAGTCACTCGCCTCTGGAATCTCAATTCCCTCCGCCTCAGCATAGTGGACTATAGCCTCAGCTAATGGATGCTCGCTGTTTTTCTCAACAGCAGCCACGAGTCTAATCATTTCTTCAGTATCTGTACTACCAGAGTGTAAAACGTCTGTTACGGTAGGTTTCCCAATTGTGAGTGTTCCTGTCTTGTCAAAGATAATCGTGTCAACCTTCGGGATGGTTTCCAAACCAGCCCCAGACTTGATGAGTATACCCTGTTCTGCTCCCTTTCCAATGCCTACCATCAGAGATGTGGGTGTTGCAAGACCAAGTGCACAAGGACAAGCTGCAACAAGAACTGCAATCATAAAGCTGAGCGCTCTCACCCATTCCACTGGTTCGAGACCATACCATACAAGGAAAGTTACTGCGGCCATTACCATCACTATTGGCACGAACACCCCTGCAATTGCGTCCGCCTTACGCTGGATAGGAGGTTTCGTAGTCTGTGCCTCTTCTACCATACGGACTATCTGAGAGAGAACAGTGTCCCGCCCTACTTTGGTGGCTCGAATCTTGAGAACCCCATTCTTGTTGATTGTAGAACCAATTGCTGAATCTCCAATTTTCTTACTTACTGGCATCGACTCTCCCGTCACCATGGACTCGTCGACAGACGACTGACCATCAATCACTTCACCGTCAACAGGAACCTTCTCACCGGGTTTGACAAGGAGAATGTCTCCAACCTCTACATCTTCGATTAGGACAGTTATCTCTTCCCCATCTCGGATTATCACTGCAACCTTCGCCTGCAGGTCGATGAGCTTCCTTATGGCCTTAGAGGTGCGGCCTTTCGCAATAGCTTCCAGGGCTCTGCCCAGAATAATAAATGTGATTAATAGAGCGGCAGTATCATAAAATGCAACATATCCTTCAAGGATAAACGTGGCTGCTACAGAATAGAAGTATGCTGCAGTCGTACCCAGAATTATCAGAGTGTCCATGTTGGCTTTACCATGTCTTGCAGCCCTAAAAGCCGACTTGTAAAAGGGGTATCCAGCAACGAACTGGACCGGGGTGGTCAAGATGAAATTCAAGATTTCAGGATTGGTGCCAGGTGGCAGAAATTGTAGTAATATCTGGGGTGCTAAGGTCAGTATGAGAATGGGTACGCTCAATACAATAGAAAAGAGTAAAAGCCGCGTGTAGAAACGAATCTCGCGCTCACGAGTCGATGTTTCCCTATCAACATCGATGCTGTCATGGTGCCCTACCTCAAAATCAATCTCCTGCAGGGACCTTTTGACTATCTTGAGAGTCACCAGACTTTCATCATATTCTACAAGAAGACGGCCACGTTCAGGGAATGGAGTTGTACCAATCACTCCGTCAATCTGACTAAATTGCTCTAAGATCATATCCCACTGGTTCTCCTCAGGTTGGGGAGTCAGTGTGAGGGTCATCTTTGCTCGAATAGGCTTGTATCCGGTCGACTCTATTGCTTTCTCAAGGACAGCTCTGTCAACCTTCTCTGGTGCGTAGACAACCACTACCTTTTCATCCAAAAGACTCACTGCAACACGAATGACACCATCCTGTTTCAGGAGTGCCTTCTCTATTGTGCTTACGCACGAGGCACAGTGCATACCTTCTATACGCATTGACATTCTCGATGGCGTAACTTCAACTTCTTGTTTTTGACTCATCTATCTTCCACCTTGTGTTTAGGTTCATTGTTTAGTTTCTACTTCGATATATCGTACTCGATATAAAGCTTTTGTTCCCGTCTAGTTCAGAAACCAGCTTCTGATTATCAGCTATAGGCTCTGTTTGAAAGCCTTAGCGCAATGGACACAGCAGAATGCAAGATCGTCACCTTCGACTTCTTCGTGATGAGCACCTTCGTAAACCCTGGCACCACAACTCGCACATACTTCAAGACTCGACCCAAGCGCAGAAATAGTGATTGCTGCAAAACGTTTGAACAGCCGCTCACTAATTTTCTTCCCTTTCTTGGTCAAAGAATAGACAATCTTCCGTTTCTTTCCGATATCCTCCTGCTTCTGAGTGACCAATTTCTTTTCTTCGAGCTCTTGCAGGAAGGGATAAAGTGTTCCCGGACTGAGTTTTTTCCCTGTTCGGTTCTGAAAGCCCTTCATGAGACCGTAGCCATGTAGCGGTTTCTCGTTTAACATCAATATAACATAGAAATGCGAGAAATCAGATAGCATTTCCTGAATGTCAATATCTGTTTTCTTCAAATCTTGAATCACTTTTTCCTCTGTCATTAGCGTTACATCCTGCTGAGCTTGTATTCTTGAATCACACTGGTCTTAGATCTTGGAGATCTCCATTGGGACGCATAGCCTGAATCATGACACCGTTTCCTATAACGGTTTCGTCTTTGTTCATACCATTTCTCAATGTCATAGCAGTGGGACTACCCTTTAGGGAAGTAAGTGGAGAAGTAATATAAATGCATCGTATGGGATATATCTATGTGGATAAATTGAGGAGGATTTTCCCGGAAACTGACATTGTATTGTTCAATCCTAAAGCTAGAAAGAATCAGCTCCATCAGCATTAAAAATTCCTGTATTCCTTGATTTGGTTCAGATTCTAAAGAAAATCTACTAAAAGAAACTGATTATATATAGAAGGTCATGTTGATTTGCATATTCTTAAGCTATTTAACAACCTTATAGCCAAGTGATTCGACGGCACTTTCGAGAGAGTTTCTAGTTACTCTTCCTTCCTCATATTCAATAGTAGCCTTTGTATTTTGAAGGCTCACAGTTGCGCCTAATACGCCCTCCTGATTTAGAAGGACATTTTGAATTCGGCCAGCGCATTTTGGGCAGTTCATTCCACGTATATTGATGGTTAGGTGTTCGCGTTCTGTTTTTGTGACTTGATCATTCATTTTATGTTTACCTATCCATTGCGATATATCTGGTTGGATATATATCTTGCGGTAAGCACCTTCAGTATTGCTGAACTGAGAATTGGATAGTGAGAATAGCTTCCCCCTAAAGGATCATCCCTCAATATGTTCTATTGCCAAAGTGATATCACTACGTTCTATTCAAATCGAGTTGTTCTGCAATTCATGAAAAACCTCTTTGATACATTCCGAATAGAAATGACCTACGAAGCACTTTTGAACATAAAGCTTATATATATCGTGAGAGATATATCCTAGTAGATATTATCCTTCCTGGTCATTAGAATGGGATGAAATCTGCTGGAGGTTTAGAAAATGGCTCGAGACCCAATATGTGGAATGATAGTGGATGAGAACACTGTCAAGTTGAAAACTATGCACAATGGAGAAACATACTACTTCTGCATGATGAGCTGCAAGAAGGCCTTCGATAGTGATCCAGAACGCTTTGCTATTGAATTCAGAAAAAGGTAATTGAAAAGGAGATAGTCCAATGAAGAAACTGACATCAGAAGAAATTCGAGCGCGTTGCGAAGAAAGGGAGTTTGCATGCAGGACTAGTGCTGAGCTTTTCCCCCTAGATAACATAGTGGGTCAAAAAAGGGCTCTTGAGGCCCTAAAATTCGGATTAATGATTTCGGACAAAGGATTCAATGTCTATGTGGCTGGAATTCCTGGAACTGGTCGCACTACGGCGGTTTCAAAATTCGTTCGTGAACTTGCTTCGAAAGGCTCCAACGCATCCGATTGGTGCTATGTGACCAATTTCGAGGACCAGTATCGTCCTATGGCACTTGAGTTGCCTTCGAGCAGGGGTTGGCAATTGGAGTTGAATATGGAGAGCTTCATTGACCTAGCTCGCATAACGATTACCCAGATGTTAGAAAGTGATGAGTACATTGCGCAAAGAGAACAGCTAATTCGGACCTTCAAGAACAAGCAACAAGAAATTAGTAATCAAATGGAAAAAGAGGCACGAAAAGGCGGGTTTGTATTGCAAGGATCCCAGACTGGGCTTGTAATATTGCCAGTGATCAATGACACGCCCCTCAGTCCCGAAATGCTTGCTGAAGTGCCCGAAAAAGTCCGCCATAAAATCGAGATGCGTCGCAACGCTTTGGAAAAAGAGATGAGAATTCTCATCCGCAAGATGCGTATTCTAGAGCGTGAACTACGTGATTCACTTCAGAAAATGGAAGGAAAGGCGGTTCTCTTCACCCTTTCCCCGCTGATTGATGATATTGAGGAGATGTTCAAAGATCTGCCAAGGGTTACACAATGGATTCAAGAGGTAGCGGCAGACATCACAGAGAATCTTCACGAATTCATCGGACTGACAGCAGTCGGTTCTTCTAATGAACTGAATGTCTCTCAAGCATCATCAAATCCACCTGAAGAGTTTGCTCGGAGATATGAAGTAAATCTGATTGTAGACAACGGAGGTTTTGATGGTGCTCCAGTTGTAATCCTAGCCAATCCTTCTTATTCCAATCTATTCGGAGCTATTGAAAAGGAAACGCGATATGGTGGACTTAGAACAGACTTTACAATGATTCGTCCAGGAGCTCTCCACAATGCCAACGGGGGATATCTCGTAATTCCTGCAATGGAGCTTCTATCTTCTCCACACATATATCAAGCTTTGAAACGGACACTTGAACATAATGAGATAGTCATTGAAGAACCTCCAGAATCTGGCAGCATCTTCGTGGTTAAGAGCCTACACCCTGAACCAATCCCGCTTGATATGAAGGTGATTTTAATTGGCGAGGATGAGATTTATCGAGAGCTTTACGATAAGGATCCTGAATTTCGTCAGCTTTTCAAGGTCAAGGCTGAATTTGATATCACGATGGAACGCACACCTGAAAACATCATTGTATTTGGCTCATTCATATGCATGATTCATCAGAAGGAAGGTTTCAGACCCCTACGAGTGGATGCCATCGCAGAAGTTATCGATTACAGCTCTCGCCTTGCGGAAAGCCAGGCCAAGCTCTCTATAAGGTTCGACATCATCTCCGACATTATTAGTGAAGCAAACTTTTACGCCAGCGAAGAAGGCAGTATTACCATAGAAAAAGGTCATATTAAGCAGGCTCTCAGTCAGCGATCGTATAGGCTTAGTCTATATGCGGAGAGGGTTCGAGAGATGGTTGAGAAGAACATCATCTTTGTGGATCTTGAAGGAGAAACAGTAGGGCAAGTAAATGGACTTTCGGTAGCCACTCTTGCAGGTCACTCTTTTGGACAAACTTCTCGAGTTACAGCCAGCATAGCTCCAGGTCACGGCCATGTAATAGATATTGAACGTGAATCAAATCTCGGAGGACCGATTCACACTAAAGGAGTGCTCATCCTTGGTGGGTATCTTGCTGGCAAGTATGGAAGAGATAAACCACTCAGTCTTTCAGCACGGATTGTTTTTGAGCAGAGTTATGGGGGGATCGACGGAGACAGCGCTAGCAGCACTGAACTTTTCGCCGTCCTTTCTGCACTTTCAAATGTTCCTGTGCAGCAACGCTTCGCCGTAACTGGTTCCGTCGACCAGCATGGAAGAATTCAGGCTGTAGGAGGAATTAATGAGAAGATAGAAGGATTCTACGAGCTATGCATAGCTAAAGGCTTGACTGGTCATCAAGGAATTTTGATACCGAAAGCGAATATTCAGAACCTAATGTTAACAGATGAAGTTGTTGAAGCTGTCAGCGCTAACACCTTCCATATTTATGCTATTGAAACAGTGGATGAAGGGATTGAACTACTAACTGGCGTGCCAGCAGGTAGGCGTCAAGAGAGCGGCACATATCCTCAGGGAACTATCAACGCATTTGTTGATGAAACCCTGATACGAATGGCTAAGATCATGGAAAGGTACCCTTCGCAAGTAGCTGATAATGAGTTGTATACATGACCTGACCACAACAAGGCTAGTTTGCTGTTCATCATTGGAAAGGGTGAATAACCCTCTTTGTTGTCTTGCGAGTGGGCTATCTGGGAAAGTCAATTACATCCCGCATATTCTGAAACAAACGAACTTGGTAAGCAGACTTCTCTGACCTTTTTCTGAAACGTAATTATGTCACTTCAGATATATCTAACTAGATAGATTAATAAGAGAGAGCGGGTTTAATACAATAGAGATATATCTGTGTGGATATATAATCTCCATGGTAGCGGGAATTGATGTGAAGATGTATGGCAATCAAGAATCATCCGCTCCACCCTGACAAGTTATACCTTTTGGAGACCGATGATTATGCCTAAGCCGAATAATATCAAAACAGATCTGGATGGGATCGACAAGTCAATATCGTTCAGAACAATGACAACACCTTTGAACCCTCGGATAATAAAGCCAAAGGGAGCAAAATCTAAACATTTGATTTTTTCTGACAGTGTTATCGAGCTTCTTGAAAGTCGCACCGTAATACCTGAGTTTGATTACATTGGTTATGAAGTGAAAACTGTCGATTACGTCAGTGCTATTTTCCTGATGATAAATCCAGACCCATCAAATTTATTCCTTGTACCAGAGAACAGTCTAGTCATTTGTCACCATTAGATCTCGACACATAACAACCGCATCTACTCAAAAATGCTTGAGCATGCAGAAGAGTCTAGGATCAACATTTACAACTTTCATCTAGGCTGGGACATTATGGAAGGTGGAATCAGAGATTCGTTTCTCATCGACTTTGGATTGTCACATCACGAATTCGAAAAAGTCGATCTAACATATCGTGGCAATCTGATCCCGCATCTGGGAACCATATTCAAACGGAGGATATCACTGGAAGATCTCATTGCCAGACTCTATTTGATGAATGTTCGTCCTTCGATTATCATCAATCCACAATGCCAAACATCTAGAATTGGCTACATACCTGGGGGAGGTTTTGTTGATAACATGGTAATTGAGATGGCTGATTTGGGTGTCGATATCCTCATTTCATCAGACCATAATTGGGTTGTTGAAACCGTCGCCAGAGAGCTTGGCATGACCCTTGTTGAAATTGACCATTATCATAGCGAACGTCACGGATTGCGCACAATGAAGAATCTCCTTGAAAGTTCCTTTCCAGGTACACCCATCAGTATTCTTGAGAATGTGGAAGGTATACAGCGTGCTCCGTGTGATTGTGAATCTTGAAGAACGGTTAATCGAGATGAAGATTCGTTCGTAAGCATGGATGGAAATCCAGTACATTTTTGTTGATTGGTATCAACCAGCCCTATGGCCTCATCATCCGATTCGCGTCTTTTGTTTCTGCTGAGATGGCAATCCTTTCACACGAACTACTTTTACACGAATGACAATACGCTCATAGGTGGGACGTGATCGAGTTCTTGTCTGTAGGTAATAAAGAGAAACTAAGGCGAGATATCCGAAATACGCGATGACTTCTAGGAGTGAAGGATTCCCATTATATCCGAAGAGGGTTTTGGCGAGTCCACCGATAAGACCCTTTTCATGTAGAAGAGAATAGCTACCATCTGGCAACAATGGAGGATTGATGTTCCAGATTTCCATCGGACCTAAAACTAGGAAGCCAACTTCCTGAAGCTCATGGATGCCATAAGCTATCATCCCGGCTGCTAATAGAACCAGTAGGACTGAAGTCGAGTTGAAGAATGATTTTAGACTGAATCGTAGAGAGCCTTTGTAGATGCCGAATCCAACGATTGCCGCGAATATTAACCCAAGAGTCACTCCAATGAAAGTCGTGTATCCATCTTGAATTGCAAGCGCAGCTGTGAATAGAACTAGCTCAACACCCTCGCGTAAGACAAGGGCAAAAGCAAGAATAGGCAGACTGATGTTTCGCTTCATGGCTCCCTCCTCAACGGATTGTTCGATCTCTGATGCTATTCCAGCACTCGTTTTCCTCATCCAGAAAATCATTGAAGTTAAGAGAATGGCCGCGATAAGCACGATGAATCCCTCAAAGACTCCCAGCATCGGCCCGTCAAATGCACCCCAGATCACTGACATTACAGCTGCGAGACCTATACTGGCAACTATTGCAAGCAAGGTGCCGCTGAGGATGCTGCGCTTCAGATTCTCTCTACCAGTCTTGCGAAGATAGGAGAGCATTATTGCAATGATAAGAGCGGCTTCAATCCCTTCGCGTAGCGAAACAATGAATGGTGCAATAATCAACAGAGAATCCCTCCATTGAGCATTTGCAGTCTACACATGATAGCAGGCTTCTTCACGCTATGTCTCTTGGCACTTTGTCTTTGATGCTTCTTTGATCCCCTGATGAACTGTGAATGAGTTCTTGGATATTCTTTCTCGAATCCCACCAATCCACTCATGAATTCAACCCCCACCTGTAACAATCATGAACACAATTGTGTCACCATCAAAAAGCTGATTATCTAATGCTTCTCTCTGGCCAAATCCCATTTTGAGTTTCCAGCCTGACACGGTTATTTTACCATTCACTAAGATAATAGCGTCATTGCAGAGAGTTTTGCTTTTCTTGTCCTCGATATAGACCCGGAACTCCTTACTATATGCCTTCATCAAATCGTCTATGAGATTACTGTTTGAAGATTCCTCTCGAATCTGAAAAGGGAACTTATTGTGTTCGGATGATTTTAGGCCTCTGTTTAACAGCTTGATGAAAACGCGAATCATTCTATGATCCCCATGCGATGTTATTGTTTTGAAGACACTAGAGGATACTTTTTCAGTCTGTGCTAATGATTCCAAGAAACCACCCTGCTAAGTTCTCAATGGATTCTTACCCTTTACCCGCAACAGCCTCTCCTTCCCACTGGTTGGACACTTCGCTGTACGTAAAATTCTGGGCTACTATCAAACCTAGTCTTGCACAACTCACTATCGAAGTAGTATTTCTTCCCCATGTGCTCAGAACTGAATAGTGTTGTTTCTTCATCTACCGGTAGTCCACAAACTGGATCTTTTATCATAGTGCATCACCTAAATTTCTTGTTGTATCCTTGTAGTTTCAGACCTCAGGCTCTGCAGGGAAAGCATTTTGCCTAACGACAAGCTGCCAACCACTGCAAACTCTTGAATCATTATGTTCCCTCAAGGATATATCGGTACTGTATTATAACACAGCTGCATCCTATATAAAACTATCGACCTCGATATATCCAATTGGATATATAAGAATCACTTCTTCAAGAAACGAAATGATCCAAAATTGAACCTATTTGTAGAACAGTGTGCAACTGTTAAACCATAAAAAAGGGGAGAAGTGGGTGACTGCTCCTTGTTGCACCAAGAGGATTCAAAGTTCTCAGACTTGGTTGTTGATTATTCGTCGATTCCCACTTCAAGGTTGAATTTCTCAGGATTTGCGTCGAACATCTCCTTATGCTGGGGATTCATGAAATAGTATGTCTTCCCATTGTAAGTTGATTTGATATCGGGTTTTCCCATCATACCGCAAACTGGACATTTCGCCATTTTATTATCACCTAGTGTCCCACTCATCTATCCCGTAGATATGGTAAATCTGCCTGTCACGAGGCAAACACTCGCTGGAATGCAAGTATCCATCGCCAGACATTCAGGGCACATTATTATATCCACATGGATATATCGGGACTGTATTATACATGTTGCAGTATCTTATATATCTATCGGACACGATATATCGATACTAAAATATATTGTAGTGTGATTTTTAGTAAGACAATTAGTGAGTAAGATCCTTTGAGGTCTTCTTTGATTTACCCAAGAGATACCTGGGAATGTCAACAAGGACATAAGGGAGGTAAGTCGTGTTGAGGAACCTAGGAGCCTCGCAACATGAATCAGCAAGAAATAGCTGAAGCAAACACCTTGGAGTTGAAGAAATATTTCCAAGAGATCCTTGAGGAGGAGGGTGAGCAAGGAGATATTGGAGCTACGAGCTTCATGGTAGTGTATAATGAGCTAATGGACTCCCAGAAGAAGAAGCTCCGTGATATTACAGGAGCGCAGTTCGATTCGCTTTATGAATCTGGGTCAATCATCTGCATTGGTGTACCTTACAGAGACCCAGTGATTGACTATATCAATGATAAACAAAATGGAGAACCCGATTACATACAATGGAATGAATATGCAAAGGAGTATAATAGAATCAATCAGGTCTTGAATCGGATGTCTGAATCAATTGCATCACGTTTCAAAGGAATTCCACTCAAAGCAACTATTGGAGGAATAATCGGCGATATCGATCATGTGCATGATTATTTTCCAATGGTCATTTCTCACCGAGTTGTCGCTGAGAACTCTGGGGTTGGATGGCGTGGAAAGAACCAGCTTGTCATTCACGAAAAGTTTAGTTGTGCCATACGATTCGCATCCATAATCGTCCCTGTACCAATAATACATGGTAAGAGGATGGAATCAAAATGTGGAGATTGCAAGGCCTGTGAAGATACTTGTGGCTACATTAGGTTTCGTGAAAAACTTCCAGATTACCGTGAAAACTGTCGAAGGTATATTCTGTTTCTAAAATCGAAAGGTATCGAAAAGGACATCTGCGGCAAATGCATCAAAGCTTGCTATCGGAGCAGCAAATTTCGTAAGCGCTTTTCTCTCTAAACTCCGAAATTTCTCTTTGACTCACTCCACCAAGATCCCCATTCCTGTTTCATTCTATCTTGCTCTGATGGGATTGAACCACCTACAAATGAATACCCAGGATTTCCAAGAGCTCGTCGTAACATTACAATCTGTCCTACATGGCCCAAATAATGTAGTGCAATTCGTTGAATACTCGTCATCAGAGTTTCGTTGATCTCAGGAAAAACCACTTGTTGGAAGTCATCATTTTCTAAATCTTCGAGATATATGAAACCCATTTCAGATACTTTGAGATAATCATCAACAAGCTCTGAGAAAGTGAAAGGTGGATTCGTTCTATTAATTTCCTCTTTTGTAGTTCCATACCTGTAATAGTGAGATACATCCTCAGTAAGTAACTTGGTGTCTTGGCATGTTTGACATAGAACCATGTGAAAATGAACTACACAATGACCCACTATCCAACTGATGGAATTCAACTCGGGATTGATCTGTTTGTGCACTTCATCGGGGTGAATTCCCTTGAAAGAATAAAGAAGGTTAATTTCTGCTATCTTCAATAGATCGATGGTACTCTTTTTCATGATATGCACTAGCAAAAGTATAGCAAAGATCACTGAAATAAATCTGAGCATTCAAGAGGGGGATAATCAAAGCGATGGTGTAAAAAGGGTGTATTCAATTTACAAACTTACGGGAAGACAATGAAGAATCAGACAGCTTTTGCACTGTGTTTCATTGGAGGGTTGTTTCTAATCCTTGCAGGATACAATCATGGCATTGGAACAATCTTCCTGATCTATGGTGTTCTTCATTCCATCAATGCTCTTACTCCCTACTACATGATCATTGACATCATACTAACAATCCTCGGTTTGATCGCATGGTCTGGAGGATATGCAGTTATCATAGGAGGCTATCTCCTTACAAAATCTCACGTGAGAATAGGAAAAACCGTTATTGCAATCGCCGCTGGTTTCGGTTTGATCAGTTTAATCCTTACTATTGTATGGTGGTTCCTTGTTGGAGGTGTAACAGGACTCCTTCTATTGGTTTGGTTCATTATGAATTCAATTTGGGCAATCGGTCTTATCCTGACAATCATTGCTAGAAGCATTGCTCGATAATTTGAAACTACAAGTCGCGGATTCAGAGGGAACTAGTCACAATTTCTTTGAACCCTCGCGAATCACCAATTTAGTCATCCTCTCTCTATTCATATCAAAGTACTTTCGTACTAGACCAGGGTCTCTCTTACTTAACTCTCGCAACACCCAGCCAGCAGCTTTTCCAACAAAGAACTCCTCATCGAAAATATGTGGGGTAACAGCCTCGAGTATCGTTTCATTGAAGTCGGTTTTATACTGAGTTTTCAACGCTAGGTGGAGGAAAGGTAGAACGGAAGCTCTTCTTCGCCAGAAGTTATCTGATGTTCTCCACGCTTTGAGAGTTCTTTCTACAAGTTGATCTCGGAGTATTATCGAACCGATACAAGGAGAACAAAGCGGGTCGACAATAGCCCAAGTGTCTGCACTATCAATCCAACTGTCAGCAATAACTAAAGCGTTTTCCACAGACCCTTTCTTTGCATATACCTTCATAACATCAATCGCAGCAAGACGAGTTTCAAATGTCTCAATCTTCCAAAGTTTTTCCATGAGTTCTGGAAACTGGTCTAGTTCCAAACCCCTGGTATGTTTCTTCACACTCCGATGAATATCAGGCAATTCAACCCCGATAAACTCCAAAGAAGAAGTCTTTAGATACTCAGCAATCTTCTCCTTTCGATCGGGCTTGCTCAATCCAATGAGCTCCTCATGAATTGACTCTGAAAGAGATTTAGACATAAGAAAACTAATAGAATCATGGGATATAATCGTAGGCACTACTACAAGAAATGGAAATAAGGGGCGGTGAATGAAGAAAACAAGGTGAAATAATGTCTGAAATCCCAATGCCTGCTTCAGAACCTTATCAACCTCCCAAACAATCATCAGGTTGTGGTTCGTGCGCTAAGATCGGCGTCATAATCTGTGTGGTATTCATAATCGGAATTGTGATAATCGCGATGGTTTTCTGGGGCGGATTACTTAGTTTCTTCGGTGGTATCGGAAATGGTGGTTCATCCTATGACACAAGGTCAATCGCCAGCTATTCCAATACGGACTTCGATATCTTTCCGTCGTACTACTACGATGAATTTAGTGTCTATAGTTCAGAGGTTCAAACAAGTACATCACCAGATGTCCACTTTGATATCGATGTTTACAACACAGGGACTGATTCAGTTTCTGTTACTGTGCATTTCGCAATTTATGAGATAGATATGACAACATTTGATTCTATAATAACTTGGCCGGGTCTGGATACATATCTTATGGAACAAGGAGATTACACAACCTCACAGATTTCTTACTTCAATATCAATAACTACGCATCAACATATGTTTGGGTCATCTGGTTCGATGCTACATCAAAAACAGATACTTGGAGTGTTGATATCGACTTGACTCTTAGATACAATTGGTAATCATATATCTGAAGAGTAAGAGGAGAGTTCAACAAAGACATTCTCCTCCTACTCATTCCTTTTTTTGCTCATTCGTTCAAACGTTTGGTTGATTTATCTATTGAGCTAGTTATTTTGAAGAATCCGTATTTTTGCCTTTTTCTAAACAGCTAGAGGAGAATAATACATTATCCTATTACGAAGCTCATTTCACTCCGAAGTCTCAATATCACTCGGAACAGGTTCCCAGTCTTCCCAAGGGGAATGAAGAAATGGATTGATGGTTTGCATCGAGCTGGATGTAGAGTGAGAATGAGCAAACAAAAGTGTCAACTCATTTTGTAACGCATCCGCTGAGATTCTGTTTTGTTCCATAATGTATAACAGAGCATGTTCTAAAATGAGTAAACGGTGTATCATGTGTCAGAATCGGATGATCGTTTTCTCTACCTTTCAAAAGCAGACATCAATAAAATCAACCTCACCATGGTGAAGATAATCATTCAACTCGAAGTTGCTTTTAAGGAAAAAGCAGAGGGCCGGGTTGAAATGCCGCCAAAACCTGGAATTCACCCCGGTGACACGGACAATTTCATTCATGCAATGCCTGCGTACATCCCAGCAATGAAGTCTGCAGGCGTGAAATGGGTCAGCGGCTTCCCACTTAATCAAGAGAGAGGACTACCATACATTTCTGGTCTTTTAATTCTGAACGACCCGGCAACAGGTTTACCAATCTCAGTCATGGACTGTGTGTGGATCACAGCAAAGCGAACTGGTGCTGCAACCGCAATAGCTGCAAAGCGCCTTGCGCGTTCTGAATCATCGGTTGTTGGAATGCTGGGATGTGGTGTCCAGGGTCGGAGTAATATCGAAGCTCTGAATGTCGATTTCCCGCTGAAACGGGTGATGGCATACGACATTAATCCTGACCGTTTGGCTGAGTATGCAATAGAAATCGAAGAGCGCTTTGGAATAGAAGTCACACCAGTCGATAATCCCAAGGATGCTGTTTCTGAATGTGACATAGTGGTGACCGCTGGACCAATTCTCAAGAAACCACATGCAACGATACGATCAGGCTGGATGGATGAGGGAGCTTTCGCCTCTTTAGTGGACTTTGATTCCTACTGGCACCCTGATGCATTGAAAGAGTCTAACAAATTCTGTACAGACGATATTCCACAACTCCTGCACTACAAAGAGGCAGGCTATTTTCAAGACATTCCCCCTGTGTATGCAGACCTTGGTGAGCTGGTTGCGGAATACAAACCGGGGCGGGAAACACCTGAAGAACGTACTATTGCATGCAACCTAGGATTAGCTATGGATGATATGGCTGTTGCTCCATTGGTTTATCAAAAAGCAATAGAGAAGGGCATTGGCACTTGGTTGTCGCTCTAGATCGAAGATGAAATAATTGATCAACACTTACTAAGTAAGTGAATGAATCCTCTAGAAGGGGTGGCTACTAAAGTTTTTCATGAGTTCATTTGGGTTCATCCATATCAACTCTTGCCAAGGTTTTTGCTAGCTTCTTCTTCTCTTCCAAATCACTAAGACGATTTATCATGATTCTTTGTGCCTGAGGAGAACCTGCTCCATGCATGGATTCCACAAGGTACCCAACTGCAGCTCGTCCGAGCGTAAGATTCTCGATTAAACGCAACATCTTGACACGGTCCATTGTGTCGACACCCTCAACTCCGACTAGATATTTCTCTACGATTTCTCGAGTTTCAGGATTACTGAGTTCTTGTGCACTAGGACATGTCACAAAGAGACCACCAGCAATGTCCTGTAGGAGTCTAGAGATTTCATAAGGAAACCTCGTCACATTCTGCTTGCACACATTCGCAAGAAGGAGGTCAACAAGATAATTACCAGCAGGAGTTTTGTGACCGGCAGCTGAGCAGGCAATTCCACAGGAATACAATGTTTCATTAAGATGTACCATCTCGGTTATTTTATCACGTATATGAGAAGCTTTCTCAACACCATTGTATTCTGCAATAGTTGCTGCTGCACCCACAAGGACATCACCAACTCCAACTTTGCATCCACCATAGCTCTGCCTGTGATACGCTGCAAAAGATTCGACAAGACGTCCACAGAACTCGTTCTCACCATTCATGAAAATTCGTTCATTTGGGACAAACACATCATCAAACACAACAAGACATTCCTGACCACCATAGACCGGATTGCCACAGTCTACATCTCCAGCTTCAGTTTCGTCAAGACGACGAAGATCACATGATTGTCGACCATAGTAGTACGTTATGCCTTTTGCATCTGCAGGAACAGCACAACAGATTGCATAATCCTTGTCTTCGTTCCGCATGGCTAACGTTGGCATAACGAGATGCTCATGAGAATTGACAGCTCCGGTCTGGTGAGCTTTGGCCCCACGTATCACGACACCGTCATCTCTTCTTTCTGTCACGTGAACATAGACATCAGAATCCTTCTGCTCGGATGGTCGTTTGCTGCGATCGCCCTTGGGGTCAGTCATACAACCATCAATGACCCAATCATTGGCTTCAGCCAGTTTGACATAGTCGGTGAATCGTTGATGATAATCTGTCTGATGCTCCTTGTCAATCTCGTATGTAGTAAGAAATACAGAATTGATGGCATCCATTCCAACACATCTCTGAAAACAAGTTCCAGATAGCTGACCTAACACACGCTGCATCTTGACCTTTTCTTGAAGGGCATCTGTACTATTATGTAGATGACAAAATCTATTGATCTTGTTCCCTGTAAGAACAGACTTTGCTGTCATAATATCAGTATAAACGGAATCATGAGCCAAATCGTATGTGAGAGCTACAGAATTAATTGATGCTCTGATTATTGGATGTTCTGTTGGATTCTCGATCTTTTCACCGAGCAGGTAGATTGTGAGAGGACCTCGATTCTTTAGACTCTCGATATATTCTTCTCCAGTCATTAACACCATAATAGGTATCTCCATCTATGAGGATGAATCTGAATATTGATACCTCTACTTAAGAGCTACACGTTACTCATCAATACAACACATAGTATCTGAGTTATTTGATAAAAGAAAGGGTGGAAGGAGTGTGACGAGCACATCCTGGCAGGGTTGTCGAACCCGGTCTGTTAGTTTACGACCGAGTCTTCATCCGCCATCTTGATCTTGTCAGTTGATTCCTTAAAGAAAGTCTTCCACATGTCAAGAATATTCAACTGTTTACATGTCGACTCTATATACGAAAAGTCAAGTTGTTGTTGTTTACGAGAGAGAATGCCTAGTGCATCCCGAAGGTCCTGTTCACCCTGAAAGAGTATCTTGTTGATTATTGTGTCTTCAGCTGTGCCAAGTTTGAAGAGAGTATTGAATAGTTCTACAGTGATAGCTCGATCCAGAGTCATTCTGTCAAATTGGGAGTTCACACCTTGAATATCAAGCCTAAGGAGACTGTCTGCAAAGAATACTGTGCTCTGTGATTTTTCCATCAATACGTTCCTCATATCCTTGGTAGTAGCACTAAACCGGTTTGAGTTAAGGAACTCAACGAAAGCATGAATTTTTTCATCATCGATTTGAAGTATCAAGTCTATGTCTACAGTTGTCCGAGGGACACCGTGGTACATGACAGCAACCCCGCCAACTACAACATAATCAATATCATTCTCATTTAGATATGAGCATACAAATTGCAGAATCTCTGGAAACTCTTTCATCTCATCTCGCTCCTGCTACTCGTAGAGCCAATGCTGAAAGTTTCAAACCCATTATCAGGGTCTCTATACCTGAGAACCGATGTGCTTGAATTGCAGTTCTAATCTGATCGCGGTTTCTTCGAATTTTCACCTGTTCTGCAATTGAACCTGTCATACTATTCTCTCGTGGTTGTATATCTGCTCTGCTCATATATTCTACTATGCATATTTCTGAGAAAAGAGAAAAGATGGAAGGAGGTGCGACCAGCGCACCCTTGCGGTCTTACAGTTCTTCGATAGTCTCCTTGAATATCACATTTCTCCTCCGCAAGTATTCAATAACTTGGTGATAGACTTCTGAATGTTTTCCTAATAGTTCTGGAGGAATGATCCCTCTTTCATTGAATTTTCCTTCAAGTACAATTTGAGCCACAGCTGTACAAGTATATCCCGTTGTTCTTGCTATAGATAATATACGCTTCTCTCTATCGTACCTATCAAGCATATCATAGGTATAGCGCAGTTTCTTGTCATCTTTCTTTCCTTCAATAACTATCTTCATGACAGTAACATCTTCATCTCCTTCTTCAAACATCCAATGATCAAGCAGGAGTTTGTGTGTTAATTCAATAGGTTTGATCTTTCTTCCTTTTACCTCGATTTCCTCTTTACTGAAGAGTCCTGCTTTTCTTAGCAGCCTCATCTGTTCTATATGACCAGGATATCTCAGTGTCTTTTCTTTCATGAAAGGAATGTCCATTGTCTTGATGAGAGATCTGAGACCATCGGTATTGAAGGCTACTAGAGTTCCTATTTCTGGAAAATCTAATAATTCAGGTTCAGATAATCCGGGTTTAACAACTGTCTCACCATTCTCAATGTACTTCGTTGGTTGGAAGTATTCCTCGATTACATCAATGGGTGGATAAGGTGATCTATAATCAAAAAGCCAGTTTCTTTCTACAGGTAATCCTCCAACATAACAAAGGAAACTTTCTGTCTTATCTAAGATTGAATCAATATAACCAAGTATGATGTTACTTGAACCGGGAGCTACTCCACAGTCAATAACAGCTGTAACTCCATTCTCCTTTGCTAATTCATCCAAGCCTAACGCATCTTCCCCGAAGAATGAGATATCTACTATGTTCTTGCCTGCTTCAATTACTGCTTCAAGAGCCTCGTAACCTATAGACCAAGGAAGAGCTCCAATTACTAAATCAAAATCCTTCACAATATCCTTGATGGTATTAGAATTGGACAAATCTGCACATATTCCATGAAGACCAAAATCATGTGTCAGAGTATCTAAAACTTCTTGGTTAATATCAACAACTGAAACCTCAGTAGATGGATCTTCTGCTAGATCTCTCGCAATAACATTTCCTACATATCCTGCTCCTAAAACAACCACTTTCATATCTAAACCTCTAAGGATAGATGATAATCGAAATGGATGTTCTTTTATTTCTGGTCCTCAGTTGGATATCTCAAAAGAGAAAGGATGGAAGGAGTGTAACGAGGACACCCTTTCAGGGTTGTCAGACACAGCCTGTTTCGTTTTCAGCCGAACCTTCATCCGCCGCCGGTCATAGAAATATGGATGCCATAATACAATCATCATGCTCGCGCTGGGCATCTACAAGTCTAATTCTCTGTTCGTCTAACAAATCAAACAACACCTGCGGTGTGTCATCCACAGTATCCTTGTAGACCGTTGTAATTCTGTCTATCTTATCAAGTAACTCGGGCACACGGGTAGTGAATTGAATATCATACTCCATTTTAGAATAGTCCTTGTCCAAATGACTTTGGAATAGTCCTTTCAGATCTTCATAAAGTGGGATATATCCAGTTGGTGTTTCAATAGCCCCAACCCCTTCATGAACTCGGAGTTCCATCCACTTTAGCCAGACCGTTTTGTCCAGTTTATCATTGAGGTAATTGTCATTCTCATCCTGCAAAAAATAATTGACAGCAAATATTGGAGGAACTTGCTCAAGACCTTCAACAAAATCAATGTGATTTTGAATATACTTCCCAAGAGGAATTGAAATGAAATCGAGGTTTGAGAATGGTTGGAATTTTCGTACTCCACTAGGACCGAGGATTGCAGCTGTGGTTTCAGACTCCAGGCTAGCACCCATCGTAATCACCCCATGATTCCAATCGAGTGATTGTTGAACTGGAACCCAAGTATCCCTATCGCGGCCGCCATAGATGATTCCACCCACCTCAACACCCCGAGAATCATCTAGTGCACGATCAAGATTTGCTAGACCTTCTAACCCGATGGTATACCTAGCATTCTTGTTTGCGTAAGGAATCTCTTCACCATGACGATCGACCTTTCCAGCAAACCACTCACCTGAATAGTTGTTACCCATCTCAGGAGGTTCAGACCCATCATCTAGCCACCGGACTCCTTCATCCTCAGTTATGAGGACATTGGAGAAGATTGCAGGTCTCTTTGAACGAAGAACATCCCAGATTACTGGATCATCCTTTTGTGTTACTGACCGAATGATTCCAAATATACCTCTTTCAACATTGACACCTCGAATCTTGCCATCCAAAATGCGAAGATACGCAAGGTCATCTCCGACGATTGTATTTCCCCGGACCATCGAGGTACTGGTCTTTCCACAACCAGATGGAAATGCTCCAGTAAAGTATGTCTTACGATTAGAAGGACCATGAACAGCCATTAGAAACATGTGCTCAGCAAGCCAGGCTTCCCGATCAGCTTTTCGTATTGCTAATCTTAAAGCCAGTTTCTTCAGTCCAATTGTATTTCCAGCATATTGGGTATTCATACTGTAGACTGTGTTGTCTTTGTAGTCAATCATGACTCCTCTTTTCTTCCAGTCAATACTGATTGAATGCATTATTTTTCCAGATGAATGCAACATCCAGAAGATCTCCATGTCTTCAGGAAGACGTCTAAAGTAGTCATACCCTCTCCTGTAGAGCAAATCTTCACTGTGAGCTACATAGAATGAGTCAGTAATCTGAACAACGGGGACTGAGAAAGGTGAGTCCAAAGGTCCCAGACAGAAGAATCTTACAACCATTTTCTTGTTGTCCATGCTTCCATCCAACCGTTTCTGCACAATTTCAAGTCCCTTGTCCCGGTTCATCTGTGTGAGTTGTTCACCTAGATTCTCATCATCAGGAATGAGGTAGACTGTTCTTTCCTTGTCTCGGGCTTGGTCATGAAAACCATCGAAATGCACAGTGTGGTATGGATTAGCAAGTGGGGTCTCTTCACCACGGGCAATCGCGGTACGTCGAATGTATTCTGTATCCATTTTTGAGTCATTACAGACAAACACCTTCATGGGTTTGCAGAGCTGGATTGCTTCAGCTACAAACTTGTGAACCCTTCTATTCGGAATCGCTAGGAGTTTTCTATAATTAGCATCAGTCAATGATTGTTCCAATATCTCCATGGTCTCATTCATAGCTTTGACCTCGCAATCGCGAAATACCTGAGTTTGCTGAGTTCATGACCTGAATATAATTCAGTCGCCAGTGGCACTTTACTTTTTCCAAAGTATCATAATAAACCGCTGAAAGCCACTCTCTATCCCCATGGTTCAAGTACTTTTTGTATATTGTTTAACGCGTTCTCAATCAGTCCATACTCCTGAGCAAAGGAAACCCTTAGAAAATTCTCACCGACTGGACCAAATGCAATACCAGGAGCAGTGAGTGTCTTTGCCCTAGCGATTAAATACAACATGCTAATCTTTGAACCAGAATCACCCTCGTTCACCCACTGTTTTCCAACATCAGGGACTCTATCATAGAAAGACTTGACCTTCTCTGAACGAAGGTATTCAAGCATGTCTTCCAGGTATTTGTCAACAAGATCCTTGACGTTCACGAACATATAGAACGAACCCTTTGGGCGTGTCACGCTCATAAGTGGGATGTGATTGTTTATCCTGTCTAAGAGAAGCTCTCGTCGTCGGTCATACTCAGACACCATATCTTGAACATAGTATTCACAATCATTGAGTGCTGCTGTAGATGCAGCCTGAGATGTTGCACAAGCACAGACTGAAATGTTTTGGTGGATTTTCCTATATGCATCTATTACCCGAGCAGAACCAATGACCCATCCTACTCTAAAGCCTGTCATTGCGTAGCTCTTGGAAACACCATTGAGTGTGATGGCAAGTTCTTGCATGTCATCAAAGGAAGCGATGCTTTGAGCCTTATTCCCGTCATATAGAATGCGTTCATAGAGTTCATCGGATATCACATGGAAGTCATGGTCAAGAGCTAGATCTGCAATTCCCCTCAGATTAGATTTAGACCATACAGCTCCAGTTGGATTGTTAGGTGAGCATACAATCATAGCTTTGGTTCTATGAGTAACAACTGAAGCTATGTCCTCAGTTGTTGGAATGAAATCGTTCTCTTCTGTTGCAGGAACAAAGATGGGTCTTGCTCCTGCAAAATTGATGACAGGCTCATATGCCAAGTACGAAGGAGCAGGGACAATCACCTCATCCCCTGTTTCTACTGTTGTAAGGAGTGTTCCGAAGAGTGCTGCACTTGATCCCGCAGTTACGATGATTTCTGTTTCAGGATCGAAATCAAAGTCGTTATCACGCTTGGTTTTCTCTAGGATTGCCTCTCTCATTTGCATAGTCCCTGGGTCTGGAGTATAATGAGTTTCACCAGATTTGAGAGAATTAATTGCGGCATCAATTGCTTCTCGTGGAGCATTGAAGTTTGGTTCACCTACACCAAGATTGACCATTCCAGAGTCCTTGGCTAAAGAGAGTAAAACATAGATGGGTTTCTGGGGGAATTGATCGAGTCCTCGAGCTAATTTTGTCATAGTATTTTCTCCTTGTCTTGTATTTGACCAATGTTTCAGCTAATCGTTGGATTAGAGTAGATGCAATGGAACAGAACGGGGTAATATTCTATCCTTTCGAAACTTCTTATTCTCAGAATCTTATTCTTTTAACTTCATAGTAAAAAGCATCTACTTTTCCTTTTTTTTAAAGTCGAAAACTCAAGAATCGTTGACAGTACCCATTATTCTCGTCAGAAGCGAGTTACTGTCCCAACGTGCTTGGTAGGCATGTCACAAACGACAAGACTCAAATGTGAGGACGTAGCGACCACAGGCCAGAAGCCTGAGAATAGGCGGAGACATTTGTTGGTGATTCTATGCTGAAGGAGTTCACCTATGACGTACCAAAGGTTGAGCGCGGTTATGCTAACCAGACGCTCTATGTGAATCTGAGCAACAACGAGATTAAGATCAAGCCTGTGGATGAGAAGATGAAAGAAACCTTCACAGGTGGGAAAGGTTTCGATCTCTGGTTGATGTGGAATAGTCTACCCAAGGAAAGAATCGTCAAGTGGGATGATCCTGAGAATGAGATATGCATTGCAACCGGACCTCTGGGTGGAGTCACGCAATATCCAGGAGCTGGAAAATCAGTTGTCACTTCGATATCTCCGATGACAGGGATTCCCATCGACAGTAATGTAGGTGGATACTTCGGTCCAAACCTAAAGTTCGCAGGATTCGATGCTTTTGAGATTCAGGGCAAGGCCGACAAGGATGTATACATCTTCATCGATGGTGATCATGGAAAGATAGAGATCCATGATGCCTCTGACCTGCCGAACACTGCGTACGAAATCACTAGTGTGCTCACAGACAGACATACGGAGAAGGAAGGCAAAGATATGTCAGTTGTTACTGCTGGGCCAGCTGCAGAACACGCTTGGATGGGATGTCTGAACTTTTCTTGGTGGGACATGCGGAGGAACATGCCCAGATACAAGCAGGCTGGCAGAGGTGGAATTGGTACCGTCTTCAGGAACAAGAGAATCAAAGCACTGATTTCCAAGAAAGAGAAGATCACTCTAGAGATGAATGGTCCTGCAGATATCGATGCTGTGAAGGCAGTGGGTCGCGACCACTCTGGTGGAATTCTCAAACTTGACCCTAAGCAGAACCGGATGAGAGTATTAGGTACAGTTCACCTTCCTTCAATCATGGATGAGTTCGACCTCCTTCCCACTCGTAATTTCAGAACTGGAAGCGATCCAGAAGCCGCCAAACTCTTTGGTGATGTATGGGAAGAGATCTTCACTAATGCAGGCAAAGGATGGGATGGATGTTGGCGACCCTGTGCCATCAACTGCTCTCACTGTATAGAGGGATTTGTTCCAAAAACTGGATCATTCAAGGGCAAGAATGTCGTTGTGGACGGACCTGAGTATGAAACAATCGCCGGCTGCGGTTCTAACATCGCAATCTTTGAGCCGCACTACGTTGCCGAGTTGAACTTCTACTGTGACGCATATGGAATCGATACAATCAGCTTTGGTACGACCATGGCTTTTGTCATGGAACTCTTTGAGGAGGGCCTCATAGACGAGAAAGCCACTGGTGGTCACACACTGAAGTGGGGAGCTGCTGAGGAAGTACTAGCAGTTCTGCATGAGATGGCAGAGGGCAAAGGTTTCGGTGGAGAGCACTTTGGAAAGGGCACCCACTACCTCAAGGGTTACTTTGGCGACAAGTTTGGTGTTGACAAACAGGTAATGCACGATATCGGAATGGAGCACAAGGGTCTCGAGTACTCTGAGTATGTTACTAAGGAAAGTCTAGCCCAACAAGGCGGGTATGGCTTAACTTTGAAAGGACCTCAACACGATGAGGCTTGGTTGATCTTCCTTGACCAAGTTCACAATTACATACCTGAATTTGAGGACAAAGCAGAAGCCTTGCATTATTACCCGAACTGGCGAACCTGGTTCGGACTCAACGGACTTTGTAAGTTGCCATGGAACGACGTAGTTCCAGCGGATAATTCAGATACTGATGAACCAGCGAAGGTACCGGGTCATGTTGCATTCTATGCCAGGTTCTTTGAGGCGATGACTGGGAAACCCACAAAGGGTGACGACCTCATAGCAATGTCAGAGAAGGTCTATAACTTCCAGAGGATATTCAACATCAGACAGGGCAAGGGTCTCAGGATTAATGACTCTAATATTCCGTACAGGAGTGCAGGTCCTGTCACTGACTGGGAGTATGAGTCCAGAGCCGACCGTTATGATGAGCAGCTCAAGGAGATTGGGGTAGATATCAGTAAAATGTCAACCACTGAGAAGAACAAGAAACTCCGGGGATACAGAGAAGAATGTTACAGACTTCTTACCGATGCAACCTACGAGCGGCGTGGTTGGACTCGAAACGGTGTACCAACCATGGAGAAGATCAAGAAGCTTGGGATCGATTGGATACCAGAAGTAGTGGACATCGTGAAGAAGCATGAGGGATCCGAACCTCCAAAAGACACACTTCCTACCTCTGATGAAGCCTGGAAATAGGATGAAAAGGAAATCTGTAGAGGTCTCAGTTCTTACTCCTGAATATAACTAATCAAAGGATTCAAAACGATAGTTTACTAAAAATTACGGTTGATTGTAATGAAAACGGTCGGATATTTCGACGGGACTGATTCAGCAGTTCTCGCAAAAATAGCAGCAAATGGAATTTACACAATTCCGCTCGGAAATGATTGGGATGGATACGGAAAGATTGTAACTCAGATAGAACCTGGCGAAGTGGATCTCATAATTGCTTACCTGCACAAACTACTTCCTCCAAAAGATGCAGAAACAGGACCCATACCAACCCCAGTTAATCTACTCTACCACGCTAAAACATACAATATTCCAGTCTTAATTATTGTTCCTAAAGAACTTCACAATAAAGCCAAAGCAATCTTAGGGGAAGCTGCAGATTTCGCAGAAGTAATATCACCTGAAGACTTTGATGAAAAGCTTTGTAGTATTCTTGGTATTTGATTTACATTATGAAATAGAGTGAGCTTGGAAACAACAGAATTCTTATCATGGGTTCAATCTGTGAAATTGAATGAATCTTACTTGGGAGTCGATAATGTGGTTGAGGGAAACTGTACTTGGTGTGGAGCAAGTATCTCTGACATAGACAAAGAATGTCCAACATGCGGAAAGGCAATCGGGATTACACTGAAAAAGAAAGACTACTCAAATGTCTTCCAACAGCAGGGACGTGTTTTGACAGACGCAGACTGGAGAGATTCACCACGGATTGTTAAGAGTAGGACAAGTACAACAGGTGTTCGATGTTCATCGTGTGGAGCAATCAACATTGCGAAGACTAAACAGTGTGTGAATTGTGGAGCTAGTCTGTAGATCTAACATCTGAACACTTCTTCCCTTTACGGTATATTATTAGGTTAGAGGCAAACTCTTCAGCCCAATGCAACTCATCCTTGAGCCCTATGTTCTGGGTGTAATCAGCGCCCTGATAATCACGCTTTTCTTTGCAGTGTCAAATGTTCTGTACAAAAAGATGAGTGAGGATATCAGTGTTATGGATATCATGTTCACCCGGATGTGGGTGAGTCTTCCTATAGCATACTTGTTTGCAGTTTTATCTTCAGGATCCTTTACATTCACGGTGCCAACAGCTGCTCTCTTTCCGCTCATATTCTCGATGATTATTGGTCTTGTTATTGGAGATGCCATGTATTTCCTAAGCCAAGAAAGAATAGGTGTATCAAGAGCATTTCCAATTGCTATGAGTTATCCTCTTTTGGTCTATTTTCTTGCAGCAGTATTTCTTGGTGAACCAGTCTTACCACAGAGAGTCATTGGTGCAATCATCATTGTGATCGGTGTGATTATTATTGCTCGAGCGGAGCAAGATGAAACCAAGAATGGAAAACGATGGAGTGAGAATGATATTAGGATGGGGATAATCCTTGCATTTCTTGTTTTCATTTGTTGGGCAACAAGTGATGTCATTTTTCAATTTGGATTGGTTGGTGTTGGAGTTGCAGAAGCGAACTTCTATCGTGTATTTGCCGCTTCTTTGATCCTTGTGCCGGTCTTTCTCATGACAATGAGAGGGGAGAGGAAACTTCCAACCAGAAAAGTCACAACCTATGCTCTGTTAATTGGGATAATTACATTTGGATTCGGTCTCATAATATACACCTTTGCAGTCAAGTTTATCGGAGCCACTGTGACTGCGCTGATAGTCGCCTCTGGACCGATGATAACAGCACCACTTTCAGCAGTTTATCTCGATGAAGATGTCAATCAGAGAGTTACCCTTGGTACACTACTCACAATCGTGGGGGTAATTCTCGTCGTGTTCATATTCTAGTTTCGATGATTTTATAGCCTTACCAGAGTTTGGAGGCGTAGGTTGGTGTGTTAGGAAAAAATGCAAATCGAATCGATTCTTCTGAGTGCTGTAGTGGTATTCATTATCTTCGTTACGATTCTTTTTGCACTATACATCTGTTGCTTCGACTCTGAACCTGCAGTTTCGCATAAATATGAATCTGAATACATTCCAGAGAGTGTCAGAAGGGAATTCCCAGTGTTGGGCTCTCGATCCGATCCGGAGATTGCATCAGCCAGAGAACATATTCTTAGAAGTATGTCTTCTAAAAGACCAATTTCAGGAGTGTCAAAAGCAGTAACTGTCATAAAAAGGCCACCAGCAATGGATCATAGAAAATCACTGAATGTTGTTGAAGTACGCAGGGGTGGCGAGTTCATTGGAAACCGAATGCGGTTCAAAGTTAAAGTGTTGAACCAGACCGAGTTTATGATAACAGATGTGACGGTGTTCCTTATTTCCTATCCAAGTGAAGCCCTCAAAATTGATACAGATAATCATTCTGCTCGGTTTCCGAAAATCGAACCCGAAGGATTCAGAAGCCCATCCTTTGATTTCTTGCCTACTCAGGATTGCGTAAAGGGAGAGATAGTTGCTGGTGTTTCATTCATCGATCACAAGGGCAAACCTCACACCCTAAACACTAAACCTTTCGTCATCCGGTCGGTCTGTGATCTACTCATGCCCGATAAGATCTCAGCTCAAGACTTCGAACTCAAGTTGAAGGAGCTTGAATCTGGAGAACTGGTCGTAAAGGTTGTTGATTGGTCACCGGAGCAAATGTTTGAGAAGTCCCTGAGAATTCTTGAAGATGCGAATTTCTATGAGGTCAGTAGTGAGAAGTCTGTATCTAACAACACGGTCCATGCATCAATCACAGGTTTCGCCAAAGGAAAATATACTGGAAAAAAAATAGGAGTCAAGATCAGCATTTCTGGTCCAACGGAAAAGGCGGGTGCTTCTTGCACAATCCAGGTATCAGGAGAGGATCAGGCAATGATACTGCCTGCTATCGATGATCTCAGGGAGCGACTCAATGCATGGCTATGTCCTAACTGCTCCAGTTCATTGAATCTCGATATTGTTGAGAAACTGAAGGATGGAAAAGTTGTGATATGTTCATACTGCAACGTGTCGATAGGAAGATAGAAAGATGAAACCTTGGAAGTGACATGGGAATTTCCCCAGTTTCATATCCAATATTTGAAACATTTATGCAAATTCTTTACTTGGTCAGCCACCAAGTTTTAGTTGTGAGTATCGAGCATCATCAGGAGGAGCTTCTCCTTCGAGCTTCTTCTTCAGTTTCTTATGCTCGTCTTTAGTAGTCGACTCAAAATTGAATTTTGAAACATTCAACTTGATCTCATCGCTATTGAGAGTTTCAATAAAATGCGGTGGGATAAGAAGGTCAATATCTGGTTGAACATGTAGACGTTCAAGAAGTTCTTCAAAGAAACCTCCTCCCAAGACAAGCCTCATCACACCGTCATTGTCGAGCCAAACGTCAATGACAAACCCGATCTTGAAATCATCAGAATCAACGATTTTGATATCTGATAGAGCAGAGAATGTTATATCGTTTTCACCAATAACTCCAGGATCTAAAGTCTTCTTCAAAGACTCACGGTCTACATTCAAATACACTTTATCCTCTATCTTCTCAATACTATCAAGATTGCAGACTGGGTCAATGTCTGGACGAGCACCAATAGCCTCCAGAAGTTCTTCGATTCTTCCTCCACCAAGCACCATGTACTTCAGATCAATCTTGTTGTCAGAACAATTGAAAATAAGGTCCATTATTTCACCGACTTTTTCACCATTAGAATCGACTACATCTTTCCCTCGTATTTCACTATACTTCATTTCGTAGCATCACATCTCCATAACCTCTTACAAACTTTCTATCATTAAGGATAATGATAATCTATGTTTCTTTGTAAAAGAACATCGGTGTTTGATAGGAATAAACATCCTGAAAAAGAATTGGGGAGCCCGTCTGAGAGGCTCGATTATTAGTAGACCTCTCTTGGACTCTCTCTAAGGCGATCAGGTAGCTGGCCACCTTCACCTAGGACTTCAAGCTCGTGGTCTCTTCCATACCGACCACCGTCATTACACAAGAAACCGGTCTTTGTGATGCCTCTTGCTTGGCGCTCAGCAGCACGTCTAATAATCATTGTTTTCCCAGATGGGACTGTCATTACCAACTTCTTCTGTCCTTCATCAACGACCAGCAAAATAGTATCATCACTTGCATTGCGTGTGGTTTCGAAAAACTGAGATGTTGACTCATTAAACTCAAGGTATATTGGCATTTAAAATCATAGCCTCCAACTGGCTAGTTCTGCTAGAGTGGTTTTTGCGAGCATATTAATGAATCTCGCGCGAGTCCTTACCGTATATTTCTCATAGATTTCCATCATAGAAGATGTGCCGTCCCACAATGGGCGCATACAACTGCATCATCAAATTCCCCGGGGAGGGGAAGAGGTGCTGCACAATTCTGACACTTGAGGTCACGAAGCTCAGACCGTTTCTCAGGGGGAATATTCAATTTGAAGACACGTTCAGCAACATCCTGAATGGTCTTTCCTATTTTCTGAGCGGCCTTTGCAATGGAACTTCGTTCTGGGTTGCTAAGTGAACCAAGTCCAACTGCTTGGAAGAAATTCCCAATTGCTCTGCCAATTTTTCCAAACACTGACCCAGCTTTCCAAGCCATAACATCTGAAACATGTAATTCTAGTAATTCGGAATCTGGATTATCGGGAATCTCATAGCCTCGGTTCCAATCAGTTCGCTGTGGTCGTTTCTGTGAGAGAGCAAGACCACAACTCGGACAGAACAATTGCCATTCCTTTCCAAAGAATCCTTTTCGCATCTTCCTCTCACCGACATTGTACCAACATCTCTTGTGTGCTAGACTCTGGCAATTAGGACATGAGAAAAGATGATACATATCAGGCTTTGCTTGAACTTTTTGACCAGTGTGCATTTTGAGATAAGCCAAGTCTTTCGATGTATTGTTGAGAAGATATTTGCCACAGATAAAGCAAGTTCTACCATCAAGTTTGTTCATTTTTTCAGTGGTTAGTCTCACACTCTGATCCTCAATAATTTCGAAAACATTAGGCAATAAGAATCTTCCATCTGAGGAATTCGAAATGCTCATAGAAAGATGAACAAAGTAATTATGATACTTGGTTATATTAGGGGCAACGGAATGGAATCAATGGCGGTTACACACCATGTTCGAATACGTCCAAGAGAGGGAATCAACTAGTCCCCTTACTACAAGAACAATGGTCTATGTCATAATAATAGGAGAATCGGATAAAGAGGATCCTGAGATACTCTCAGAGAAGGGTGAGAATCAGGTGCTGGAGATTGCAATGTCTCGAGTAGTTGCAGGTGTTAGAAGAATCTATTCAGCAACCTCCAAGTTATCTATGAGCACATCAAAGATACTTGCGGAAGAATTCACTGCTAAAATTCAAAAGAGAAAGTGTCTTGATGATGTCAACATAGGAAAGAAATCTGATACACACAAAGCACTCCTAGAGATGTGGAAGAATGAGGAATACGAACCTGATGATGGAGAATCATTTGTACTGGCACGTGAGAGATTTGGTGAGTGCATGAATGAGATTGCAAGTAAACATTCAGGAGATGTCTTTGCTGTAGTCACACACCCACTCATTGGAGTCCTATTCCATTCTCTGGTAACAGCAGCCCCCCTTGATATCGATAATTGGCTCTCTTCTGGATACGCGTCTTGCGCATCCTATGAATTTTCTCGTAAAGGGTGGAGCGAAGTGATGCCAACTGATAATAGCTATCTGAGCGACCCAACATCTGTCGCAGATGGATATCCTGAAGGTCATTTCGATTAGTTTTGAAAAAACAAGTGCGGCACAGGCCAGACCACAAACGATCCAACCTGCTCAGCCGCTGATATTTCAGGTATATCTACCTTCTTCGATAGAAGACACAAACTAGGACCACTAGAGCTACAACACCTCCGACTGATAGGTAGAGAATCATTGGATCACCGTCACCAGGTGTTGTTGGTACGGTTGTTGTTCCGGTACTCTGAAAAGCGCTTGAGTACGCAACAAAAATCGGGTCACAGATAATCTCCTCGCCACCCCAGTGCTCATAACCTGAAGTCATGAACAGCATTGACGCATCAACGGTCCAATCAGTGACTGACTGACCAGAGGTGGATTGATACAAAGCACTGAAAGCACCGATTGGTACCGTGGATGAACCAGACGTGTAGGTTGTACTATGCCCATCGCCGCCCCAAGTGTATGGGAGACCTCCCATAGTAACGTTGGCAAATGGGCTGTTGGCATGTCCAAACTGGTAGTACTCTGCACTTGTACTCTCAGCATTAGTGTCAGTTATAGGGCGTTGTCCACTAGTGCGCTGTGTCCGACCGGTTGTTCCTAGAACTCCAAAGAAGTTCACAGCAAGACTCCGCTCATTCAGAACGCTCTGATCGAACCTGTCCAAGGTGAAATCACCTATTTTCTGATCGATTTTGAAGGAAACTGCATGGTTCCACTTCGACGAATCGAGAGGATCATATGTGACAAGATCTACGTTGAATGATATGTCAAACGCCATCTCATCAACTGTAGCATGTGAGATTGCGTAATCAAAGTCATTTTGGTTCAGATCAATCGCACCCTCATAGGATTCGCGGAAAGCCCAAGGACCTCGGACTCCTCGTGAGTGTTCAATTTGAAGAGGATAGATTGTCACGGCGACATCGTGGATTGAAACCCCGAATGAAACCTCTGTGTCAGGTGATACAATAACTTCACCAGTTCCGTTTGTGGCACCGAATGGTTGTCGGAATTCAATCGACCCAACTGAATCGATCAATATCAGATGTGTAACTTCATCCGTCACCAATTGACCTTCTTCGAAGTAGAAGTCGGGTGCCATTGGAGATGCACCTAATGGGTCATCATTAAAGATGAGAAGACCAGCATATTGAGCTCTGAAGTGAGCTGCCAAGCGACTGCTATCTGATACAGATACCATGAATGCCTGGTTTGTTCCCCAGAAGAACCAGGAGTTGGTCCAGGTATTGCTATCTAGACCTGTAATTCCACTCAAATCGATTGTTCGATTCTCTGTCATCCAAGCAACATACTTGTATTCTGGTCTAGCGATAGCTACTGTATTATTAGCCCAGAGCTCATCGCGGATATCATTAAGCTCGCTCAGACTAACTGGTGACATATCAGAATGATACCAGTAGAAGGTTTCGTTAGCTTCAAAGGCCATCTCTAACTCCATTATTCCCATCCAGTTGGCTGACCAAAATTCATCACCATTTCGCCCAGGTGAAGGATCAAACGCTACTCCAACCTCCATCTTACTGACCGATAGATTACCCCAATCATGCCAATATCCAGTTCGTTTGATGAAGTACTGATCATCAGTGGTGAACACATTTCCATCAAGATCTATTGCACCGTCAGAAGTGATTGTCCACCTCTGTGGCTCAAAGAAGTCAACTACTCCAAGTATGAAGTGAGCAGGACTCCAAATGACATCACTCGTAACCTCTTCATTGAACGATTCTGTGTTGTTACCGGGTTCAGGTCCAGCTGGGTATAGTTCCCAGATGTTTTGACCAGCAGGGGAGACATTCATCTGCCACCAACTAGAACCGCCTGAAGCGATGTGCGCAGAGCTTACTACCATTGATGGTGCTTCAGAGGCGAACTCAAAACCAATGTCAAGTATCGTTTCATAAGGTCCAATGACCCAGCTCCAATCATGAATGATGATTAGGCTAGGATTGACCTCAGCTTCAATACCAACAAAGATACCGTCTACTGAGTGCACATATTTGGTGACTGTTGAGGTAGTTGTAACTTTGTTCGTCAGGAAGTCGACAGTGACGATGTGACGAGTCGTATGACGCCAGTAATGTGTTGCGTTAGCCTCGAAACCTTCGGTCTCAAGCCATATGGTCATGTTGTGTCTGTGAACATGGGAATACATACCTGCAAGGTCAATCATCGTCATGTCTTGAGTCGCGACATTAGTCCTATTGAGCACGATGTATGTAGTTCCGTTGACCAAATCTGCTGGAGCATGAATATTCAGGGTCAGATTGAGAACATCACCCTGAAGTGCTCTATCAGCAACAATACCATCTTTCCTTACGAAAGCCTCTATGAACGACTGTTGGTAAGCAAGGCTCACTGTGTTGTGTTTCTCAATGTCTGGATGCGCCCGAAGTCGCTTCATATTTGTGTTGACAACGAACCAGAAGAACGAATCAGGAGTTATCTTTCCACCGACCGCAAAATCATCAGGATCAAGATCTAGCTTGTCTGTGAATGCACCAGTCCAGTTGATCTTTGCTCCACCATTCTCGATTGTAGTTCCAGTTAGAACATAGAACTCTGACACATTTATTGTTGTGTTGTAGAGGAAATCATAGTCAACCATCCAATGAAGCATCTCTGGACTCCATGTCCATGTGACGTTATCCAGATAACCTGCTATTGGGAAGGCATCTGTTCCATTGTAAACAAAGAGTAACATCATTGGCAACTCTGTAGCATGAACCCATGGAGTCGTAGGGGAGAAGAGGTTCGTAGGCATCGAGAAGTTGTAATCTCGTGTGTAATCACCATAGGTGTGGGTGAAAGGTAGAACAGCTGCGCCTATTGGCTCATTGGCCTCAAGGTTCAGTGTGAACTCATCTCCTGCATCGACATAATGGAGTATTTCTCCAGCTCCGTCGACGACTTCAGCATAGTAGTATTGAGGTAACTCAAACACATGGCTAGCAACATCAAGACCAAGACCAAGCGGTGGAACTGCGAACCCTCCAGCATTGACCGAAGCAAGCCAGGAAGGTGTTGCGGGTCGACCAAGAGTGTCAATAGCCTGCATGCCAGTCCAGAACACTCGTCTCACGATTAGTGTTGTGAATCTGAACGCGAAATTAATCTCAAACTGGTCTAATCCCATGTTGTCATTGTAATTGCTATTGTCCACATTAAGTGCGACAAAGTTATTCTCAACTGGAGCAGCAACTCCAGCCACAGCGTGGAAGTTTAGTTTATTCCACTCCTGTGAAGTGACATTATATTCTAACACAAAGAAGGTATTACCGTCTTCGCCAGTTGATCCCCAAAAGTGGACAACATCGAGATCAATGCCCACACCCAGGAAGGATTTAGGAATAATAATCTCAACTAGAAGATCCGTGCCGGGCTCTACTCTGTAATAGTTCTCAGCAATAGATGTTCCATTATCTGTGTAACTAATCTCCACTGTTGGCTGGGGGCCAAAAATCCACTGAGAGTTCTCCTCAGTATGCTCGAACGTGTCCTGTTCCTCTGTGACATCCCAAGCCACATACAAGAATGGGTCTCCAGGAGTCTGGGCGCTGACAAAACTTGCCGTTACAGCGAAGCTCAGAACAAGCAGAGCAATGATTAGTATTGTATTTGTTTTTTTCATTATATACACCTCACCAAAAACCTAGCGTGCAGCAGCCTCCTCTACAAAGTAATGTTTGCTCGAGGTGTGTTGCTGGCTCTTGATTTCTTATGATGTTCATCAAAGGATCAATCCTATTGACCTCTGATGGAAAAAACCGATTAACTGCACATAACCTCATAGAAAATTGCATATAATGTATTGTGGATGATTCATTCACAACTCATCGAAGTAAACTCTCAGGAGCTCAGCAACACTTCGCGCACGTGACACTCGACCCCGGTCTCTATGAGGCTTAGAGCCATCAAACATTCCAGATACAGTACCAAGACATCCTCGACGGACAGCATTGAGAACGGGTCTGAATAACCTCTTCTCAGCTTTTGCTTTATTTTCGTCAGTACGACCATTCACAGTGAGCCATGCAGAGATGTAGGGTCCAATAAGCCATGGATGAACAGTTCCTTGATGAGTAGAAGCAGCTCTACTCTTGGGACCGCCTGTATAAGCACGAGCATATCTAGGGTCGGAAGGTGAGAGTGTTCTCAGACCGAATGGAGTGAGCAATTCTTTTGTCACAACTTTGAGAACAGAATTAGCTTTAATATCATCTAGAAGTGGATATGGTAGGCTAATTGATAATATCTGGTTAGGTCGGATTGAAGTGTCTGATTTTTCGTCTGTAACCACATCATAGAGATAACCTAGCTCATCATCCCAAAATGTCTGTTCGAAAGCTTCCTTTATCCATGAAGAAACAGCTTGGAATTCATAGGGATCTCTGCCAACTAAACTGCACATCTCTCCCATAGCCATCAGAGAATTATACCACAATGCGTTGACTTCGACACATTTACCAATTCTTGGTGTTGCAAGCCAGTTTCCCAGCTGTTCGTTCATCCATGAGACTTCAACACCCTCAATTCCAGAGATTATCAATCCATCATGATCTTCATGTATATTGTACTTAGTGCCTATCCTATACGCCGCGATAATGGACTCCATGGTATCCCATATAATTCCACGCAAGAATTCAACGTCACTGGTGCATTCAATGTATTTTCGAACAGCCATTATGTACCAGAGTGATGCGTCAACTGAATCATACTCCGGTTGGATACCTCTATCTGGAAAATCATTAGGAACGAGACCATATCTGGAATGCCGAGCATGCGTGGTAAGCACTGCACGAGCATCTTGGAACCGGCCAATTGACATTGTCAACCCCGGTAATGCGATGAGGGCATCCAAACCAATATCTGCGAGCTCGTGATACCCAGCAATCACCGAGCGCATTCTTGTTGAAGCTCTATCAACAATGAAAGTATCAGCATCAAGGATGAGCCACTCGATGTCTTCGTCACGTTCTTTGGGCGACATTGCAAAAGCACGGTCGTTTAGTATCTTCCTTCGTCGAAGCTCTTCGAACCTGAGCTTGGCAAAGTCCTTTGTCTCAGCTTTAGCAAGGGGTCCAAGACCACTCATGAGCTCCTTTCTTGTGGGAGCCACCGCAAAGAGAAATGATAGAAAGTGAGACCCTGGATCAAGGACCGTGTGAAAGACTCCAGGAATTATCAGCTCTTCTTCATGAGGAAGTCCCATTGCCTTATCCTTTCGATACACTTGAGGATCAGTAACACGTAGTTCACTCGGCATGAACTCAGCATTTGGAGAGTACGCATACATCCACGGACTATTCGGCCGCTCATCGAATGAGAAATAGGAGTGTTCATCAATTATATCAACCTCAGGTGTAAAGTCCAAGTGAGGTGAACGAGCATGGAGGTCTCTGCAAGTTTGAATCGGAGTCACAGTGAATACAGTTTCGTCTGTGTTATTGATTTCATAATTAACAACAGTCAAGTTTCGTCGATAAGCCATGAACACTGTCTTCTCTAGTTCAACAGAACTTGTTTTGTAGACCATCTGGGGTAGTGGATTCAACTCGAACCGTTTCAGATATCTATATCCTCTATGAATGACACCTTTTTTTGTCTGTTCCGTGCTGAGATTACATTCGCCTTCTTTATTCACAAGAGCTTCATCGAGTCGGGAGAGAGTAAGCCATCTATCCACTGGGGGGTTTAGCGAGGATACTAGGAGACCGTGGTATCCACGTACATTAAGGCCGACAATAGTGGAAGATGTATAGCCGCCTAGACCGTTTGCGTACAACCATTCGAATGTGACTGCTCTGTTCAGTCTAAGGTCAGCATCTTCCAGAGTGATCACTACTTGAAACTCCATCCAGTATTATGCGTGTTTTTACTATCGAAAAATGGACACTTTAAGGGTTGTGTCACATTAGGGACACTCAGACAGACACGGTCATAAGGGATTGACTTTCACGAAGATTCTATATTGGAGCAATGTTGAATGTCGGACCACG
>VAPA010925834.1_pt1 | contig 36604 bp, 36 predicted proteins | sample 3395041 | NCBI WGS metagenome assembly VAPA01 (sample SAMN08290432, study PRJNA428436) | hydrothermal vent metagenome | isolation source: Deep-sea hydrothermal vent chimney | place: Indian Ocean: Southwest Indian Ridge | depth 1973 m m
ATTCCTTCAATTTTTTTGTCGCGCACCAAATCGGCCATTTTGACTATCATTTCCGATTTGTTCGTTTGATAAGTTATGGAAGAAATTATTATTTGAAATCCTCCTTTTTTAGTTTCCACTATTTCCGCCTCTCCCCTTGTTACAATCCCTCCCCGTCCGGAAGCGTAAGCGTGATGAATGTCTTTGGTGTTGAAAATCAGCCCGCCCGTAGGAAAATCCGGACCCTTGATAAATTGCATTAGGTCTTCCGCAGAAGCGTCGGGATTATCCGCAAGATGAATAACGGCGTCAACAACCTCATTCAGATTGTGCGGAGGAATATCGGTCGCCATTCCGACCGCGATACCAAGCACTCCGTTCAGTAAAAGCTGAGGAATGGCGGCAGGCAAAACGGACGGCTCTTTCAAGCGGTTGTCGTAATTGGGTCTGAAATCAACGGTATCTTTATCAATGTCTTTAAGCATTTCGCCAGCGATGGAAGTCATTCGCGCTTCAGTGTAACGATAGGCGGCGGGGGCGTCTCCGTCTATGGAGCCCCAGTTTCCCTGACCATCAACCAACGGGTAACGAAGGCGAAAGTCCTGCGCCATTCTCGCCATCGCGTCGTAAAGAGCCGTATCGCCGTGCGGATGATAATCACCCAAGGCGGCGCCGACAACGGCGGCGGATTTCTTGAACTTGGCGGAGTGGTTCAGGCCCATTTGATGCATAGTATAAAGAATCCGGCGATGCACTGGCTTCAGTCCGTCCCGGACATCCGGCAGGGCGCGCGTAACGATTACGGACATCGCGTAATCCAAATACGACTCGCTCATTTCCTGAACGATTTCCGCCGGAATAATCCGGGTTCCCGGGGGGGCACCCTCTTTCGGCTCCTCAGCGTTATTTTTAGCGTCTTTTTCCTTCGCCATAATTTACTTATATTCTATCAAATTCCCCACGCTCTCGCAAGAAAAATCCCCCAATCCAATCCGCCGTGGCGAACTTGAAATTTTTAATGATTATTTTTTATCCCAAGCTCCTTTACTGATTCCCGCCTGCTTAAGAATTTCAATTACCAAAGAAACACTTATGTCCTTTGGATGGTTGTTTGGTATGTGGAGTTTTAACTCGCCCTTTCCCATGAACTCATGTTTGGCTCCGCTGTATGGACCGATAAAACCAAAACTCCTTAGCTTACTGATAAGTTTTTTCCTGGGAGATATTTTTAGGCATACATCGGAAGGAAAGATTTTGTCTTTGAAAAAGTGGGAACAGAAAATCCGGGGATTTTATCTTCGCCTTTAATTTTCAAAACAAGCCAATCTTCCAGCACTTCCTGAAGTTCGCTCCGACACTCATCAAGCGTTTTGCCGGAAGCCCAAACGCCCTTTAGGCGCGGAATTTTTCCCGAAATAAGTCCCATCTTCAAGAATTTTATACTTCGCCTCACTGAGTTTTTTATAAATAAATTGGCTAATCATTGTGCTTTAAATATGCCAAAATCAAACCTTACCGCAATGGTCTTCAAAGAATTACCTTTGGTGCGGTTTTTTATTAAAAACTAATTTCCGAATAATTCTTCGCAAACTCAATTTGTTTTCGCATTTCCTTTTTATTTTTTGCTTCTTCTTTTGCTTTTTCAAACCCTATCCCCCAGAAAAACATATCAACAAGTTTCATTGCTGGATACGGCTCGTCCGATTTGGTTATTTTTTTAATTTTATCTTTTGCCCCACTTGTTTGTTTTTCATTTTTTCTGTAAAAATCAAAAAGATACGATAAACTTTTTTTATTTATCGTTAATAATCCATTATATTTCTTTTTATTATTGTCAAGATGTTCTTTGAGTCCGCTTATAAAATATTGATCATACGCGGGAATACATCCAAGCGTGCCGAGAATTATCTTTGACGCCAAAGTATCAGAGACCTTGTTCTTATACACCCCGTAAGATTTTTTGATTTCACTTATTAACCCTGCAATTTCCCCGGCAATTTCTTTTTCATTATTTCCGGACTTAATTTTCGAAAAATCTATCTTTCGAAAATAATCTTTTTGTTCAAGAATTTTCAAAACTGCTGGCTTATGCACGAGATAATCTTTTTGCAGAAGAAAACTTGAACCGCGATACATCCCCCAGCTGGCTAAATAAAAAGCGAGATTAAGGCAGGCAGGATCAAGATTTTTCTTAATTTCTTGCTCACTTTTTGAAAAAAATTTATAGCAATACTCCCATGATTTATATCTAGTGCTTTCACCCCTATCTTTTATTATTCTCACAATACTGTTTGTTGTATCAAGTTTTGATTTTTTATCTGACATGTTTTCATTTTATCCCAATTATCTCTAGAAGAACCAGGGCAAATAGGTTTAATATAATCATTCTTGCAACCAAATGATTCCTTTGCGTTTCTAAAAAATTTATATAATCTTTAAAACCCCTACGGTGTCCTTTGTAATGTGGCTCGGCTCCTCCTTCAGTCACGCCCCTACCTCTAAAATTTTCGTTAATAAATTTAGCACCCAATACCAAAAACTGTTTTGCCGTTATAATTTTTTCCTCTATCAATTTAATCCTAAACCAGTAGGAAAGAACCAGGATAATTATAAATGCTACTTTAAACCTCAACGACAAATATAAAAAAGCAAACATACCAACACCCACAAAGAATATTTCCCATAAATCAATGAGATTGACACCATGAAAGAAATCCTTATTCCAGCTTTCCTTGTAAGTATTTACCTTTTGGGTAGAGTATTCTTTGTATTCATTTTCTTTAATCATATTGTTTTAGACCTAAAAAATTCAGTACCGTGAACAATCCGATTAAAAAGATAAAGAAAATTATTATGTATATTAGGGAATGCCACCATGGACTAGATAATGTTTTATTCAACTTTCTGTCATATTCTTTGTCGCTGGCTATTTCTTCTGCATTTTCTTCTTCCCATTGTTTAAATTTATTATAGTTCATATCTATTCTATGCTTTTATTTCACCTCAAAAGTAAATGCAACGGGAAAACCATAAACCATTTTCTTAGCACCGTCAGAGCCGTATATATTTGCATCTTTTATGATTACGCTATATATCCCCGGACTTGATTCCTCCAGAGTATAGATCGTAATAATATTATTAGCTACTGATAAATAATATGAACCGAGGGACACTCTACCAATAGAAGGGTATGCCCCCGCTACAGACCCATAATTCCTCCCTAACCCTATCGGCAAATCAGTATCTAAATCAATACTCTTAACCCAAGAATCAGCGATACCTTCAAATCTAAATCGCCCGACCATTTGAGGATCTGTTTGCAATTCCTTACTTTCTTGTGTTTTAACGATACGCGGCGTCATATCAATATACGCAACATCCCTTGAATTGCAGAAAGCGCCATTTTCTTTGCATAGTATATCTTTCCTTGTATCTATTGTGTTTACAACCAAATTATAATTATGTATTGCGCCGTCCGCAGAAAAAATAACTGGATAAGTGCCATCCCGCCTTATTGGGATGTTGAATTTTGCGTAAATTCTGCTATCTCCGCCATAATTTCCATCGTCAGTAGCGACTGTTTGATTAAAATTGAGTAAGGGGATTGATGCATTTACCGAAACACCCTTTGGACGCTTTATTGAATTAGTATCTTTCCCTGTTTGATATTTTAATTCTAATTCTGCAATACAAATATAAATTCCATCTTCTCTAGTTTTACAATTATATTTAACATTATTAATATCAAATATATGAATGTCAGGTTTTGTAGAAAAGACACCCTTGTTTTTTACAACTTCATCATTCGCAATAATTTCAACCTCGTATGAGTATTCTGAGTCAGCATTTAAGTTATTAAAATTGGCTAAATGCCGAGTAGATAATTCCGACCCTAAGCTATAAGATTGCGAAAAGTTATTGCCAGTAAGAAAAACCGTCCCTTTGGCTAGTTTATTAGTAACCAAATCAAATGTCATCTTTTGATTAGTTGAGGAAATATTTATCGATGTTATTTTGAGTGTTTCTGTTTGAGCCAATTTACCCTTTGTCACTTCCGATACTGTGCCTACTGTTATTTCGTTTAATGCCTCTTTCATTATTTTCACAATATTCCCCTCTTCGTCCATTTCAACAATGGCGCCATTTGGTAGAGTAAGAATTTTGGACTGATTGATTTGTTTGGTGCGGCTTTCTTTGTTTTTTTCCTCTATTTCTTTCCTTTCCCTTTTTTCCGCTTCCCGTTTTAACTCCCCCACTTCATTTTTTAATTTTTCAAGTTTGGCGTCTTTTTCGCTGGATTTTTTGTCTTCAATTTCTTTTTTATCTTTATCCCCACTTTCAATTTTCTTGTTTTTATTTTTTAATTCTTCTCTCAATTTTTCAATCTCATTTTTTAATCCCGTGTTTTCTTTCTTTAATTCAGCGAATTGCTTCATTGCTTCATTTTGCCCTTTCTCGCTTATTTCAATCGCTTTGCGAATCGCGTCTTTCGCTTCGGCGGGGACTTTTTCCAAAACATTTTTTAGAATTTCTTGGTGCTTCGCGGCGTTTTCCGAAATTGTGTTGAGCAGTTTTTCTTCTTTTTTTGTGTCTTTTATTTCCTTTGACTCCTTCGTGGCGAGAGATATTTTTTCTTCATAACCCCTCATTGCTTTTTCAACGGCTTTGGGTTTGTTTTCGCTCGCCGACTCCTCCGCTTCGGCGAGGCGCTCCTCCGCGTACCCTAGAGCTTTTTCCGCTTTCTTCTCGGGATTAAAAGTGAAAAAGAGATTTATTTTCTCAAAGGCGGTGTCAAAAAAATAAAAGAAACTGTCCGGCTTGATGCCAGCGCCCGAGTCCGCCGAAGCGGAAACAGGAGCTACGAGAACGATTGCCAGAAGCAAAACCGAGAGCAAAACCGTTATTTTTTTCATACTCGAACAGTACCACACTAATCAGACTTTGCAAGGTTCGGGTCGCGCGAGAGGCTTCGCGACTAGCGGTTCTTTATTGTATTTACAACCGTGTCTTTTATATTTGATTTTAGTGTTTTGTCTGGCATTTTTTATTTTTTTGATGTTACAATAACGTAATTGCAATTTATTTTAAAATTTTTGCCAACCACTTCAATAAAGTGTGATTTTTTTATATTGCCATTAAACAAGTTTCTCATTTTATCTATAACCGCGCCATTAACCATAAATCTCTTTTTAATATCGCTGTCACTAACTATCATCGTGGGGCAAAATTTCTCAATTTTACAATTTTTAAAACTGGATTTATTGTAAAGTCCAATCAATTCTTCAAGGGTTTCTATATTGAGCGACCTGTTAAAGTATCGGTAAGATTGAGCGACAATTTTATTGTCCGGCTTTTCAAAAAAAAGAGCTTGGTTTATGAAGGTCCCCTTTTCTTTTAAGGACTTGGATATGTTGTTTAAGACCGTGATTTTTTCTTGCCGGTTAAGAAAAAACTGCAACACGCTGCGCATAATTATGATATCAAAGTGTTTTTCCTTGGAAAATTTCAGGCAGTTTTTATTAATTTTTTTGAATTTATTGGGTGCGTTTCGCACTTGCTCATTGTTGTTGTCTATGAGCCAACAATCCACTGTACACCCCTTGTTTTGATAAAAATTAGCGACTTGATCCAAAAGATATCCGCTACCACCGCCAAAATCCGCAATTTTTAAATTTTTATTCTCCAAATCGGGCAAACACCCCAAGAATGGGTTCACATTGTCCTTTGATGAAAAATATCCTTTGAAAATTTCGGGAAAGTTTTCCGCCATAATATTTATTTGATAATTTTATGAGCCATTTTATATGATGGTGTATCAATCATTTTATTGTTTTCATCTAATCCAACATGGATGCCATCTGTTGTTTTCTCAAGTTTCTCTATGATTTTGAATGCCCTTTCCCTCATATCTTTTTTCTTTTTCTTAAATATTGTATTTATTATGCGGATCTGATTTGGATGTATTGCCACCTTGCCAACCATGCCCAACCCGGCCGTGTATATGCACTCATTTTTTAATTTGCCTAAATCTTGCTTAGTTTTAAAAAATCCAGAAACAGCATCAATCATTTGAATATTATGCTGTCTGGCAACAATCAAAGATTGCAACATTATATGGGACACCGGATTCAGAGAATCTAATTTTTCCGGCCTGTCTATCATCAATTCCGCGGATATGTCTTCATAACCCACGGCAAATAAGTCCGTCTTCCTCATTTCTCGCGCTATCTCTTGAATATTTTCAACACCGTTAAGTGTCTCGACAACCACAAAAAGCTGCTTACAAGAGATTTTTTTATATTGTTTAACTTCGCGAGCTGTTTCCACTTTTGCTGTCATCAAAACATCGGGTTTAATTTTAGCAATCAATTTGATGTCGTCTTTGAACCACTTTGAACCGATGGGATTGATTCGGATAAGAATTTTATACGCGCTAAAGAGATTTTTTTAATACCCGGCTTACTAAAGAAATCCAGCAGGACATCCCTCGCTCTTTCTTTGTGCTTGGTATCTATCGAATCCTCTAAATCAAAAATAATGCCATCCGGCTTATTATTCCCCTCCAATGTGGAAATTTTCTCGTAAAACTTCTCTTTGATTGCCGGCACAAACATAAAAGAGTTAATTTGATTAAAATCAATTAGCTTGTGATTTCTTTGTTTTTGTGATTTCGGTTGCATGGTTCTATGACTGCAGAGGACAAAGTTAAACTTCCTTCTGCCTATGATTAAGATTACAGCGAGGACGCCTTCACCTTATCAGACTTTACCCCTTGCCGCAAAAAACTTTCCAATTCGGTTAGCGGCTTTTTATTTGCTCCAGGGCGTTATTGAAAATGTCTTTGATGTTCGCGGCGCCTTCTTTGAGTATGGTGAATGGGGCGTATCCAACGCCGCTTTTCCTTTCGCGCTCTTTTTCCGGATTCGCGAAGATGCTCGCCGTTGAAACCCATGCCAAAATCACGGCGGACATAAACAAAATCATTAAAACAACCAGAACCTTTTTTCTGTAAGATTTCGGTTTGTTTTGAAGTTCCTCTATTTTGTTCAAAAGAGACATTATCGCGCGATTGTTTTAGACGACCGGATTTAGAACAACGATCTCCGCCTTTTTCTCGGCAAGATCTTTTTTCTTGATTGTCAGTTTGTCAATCGGCTTCGTATCACATCCGCCGAACTCGTCTAAAAATTTTTTCAGCATTTTTTTGTCTTCGTGATAATGCATCGGGATAACTATTTTCGGCTCTACCTGGGCCGCAATCCTTGCCGCCTTTTGCGCATCCATCACTATTTCGCCGGATTTGTCAGAAATATAAATCGGCATAAATAAAATATCGCAACCCGCTACCGCTTCTTCTACTTCCGATGACAATTCTTTTTCGCCAAAATCCCCAAAGTGACACAAAGAAATATTTTCAAATTCAGCCACGTAAACGGTATTTGTTCCGTTTCTTCTCCCTCCAACTTCATCGTGAAAGCTCCTCACTCCCGTTATCTGAATTCCTTTAATTTCGTATTCACCCGGACCGTCTACAATAAAGGGGTGTTTGTTTTCCCCTTTTCCAGAAAGAGTGTCGTAACCGCCGTGGTCTTTGTGATAACCATGGCTTATCAAAGCGACATCCGCCTGAAATCTCGGAAGTTTAAGTCCAAAGTCTTTCGCCGAAAATTCCCTTGATGGCGGATCAAAGGCGAGGACGGTTTCCCCCGCCTGCGTCTTAAAGCACGATGCCCCGTAATAAGTGATTACCATTGATTGTATTTTATCCTGTTAACGATTTTATATCAAGTTTATATCAAGCGTCGCGGAATTGTTCGCCCAACGAACTGAATATGGCGCGCGAAAACAAATTTGGTTGCCAAAGACTTGCAAAAAAATAAAATATCAATATACTGGAAGGGTATGAATAAGTTACAGGAATTAAATGAGAAACAAACGGCATTGGAATCTTTGATAAAAAATTCCGGCATAACGGTCCCCAGAGAGGACGACCTTATTGAAGGAACCATTCTTGAACAAAAGGGTTCAGCCGTTTATGTTGACATTTCGCCTTTCGCAACAGGCATCATTTACGGGCGCGAATACACCAACGCTCGCGACATTATTAAGGTTTTAAAGCCTGGAGACAAAATAACCGCCAAAGTGATAGAAATGAAAAACGAGCTTGGATATGTTTCCCTTTCTCTAAAGGAAGCTGCCCAGGAAATAGTTTGGCGAGAAGCGGAAGAAGCAAAAAGAAACAAAACTGTTTTTGAACTTGAGATAAAGGGAGCCAACAAGGGAGGATTGATTCTTGAATGGAAAGGGGTTCAAGGCTTCTTGCCGGCCTCGCAATTAAAGACCGAGCATTACCCGAGGATAGAAGACGGCGACAAAGACAGAATATTTGAGGAGTTAAAAAAACTGACGGGACAAAAAGTTTCCGCCGTCATTATTTCTTCCGACCCCGAAGAGAAAAAATTGATTTTTTCGGAAAAAGGAGCGCAAACGGAAGAACTTGAGGAAATAATCTCAAAGTATAAAGTCGGAGACATTATAGAGGGGGAGGTTACCGGTTCTGTGGAATTCGGAATATTCGTAAAAATAGAAGAGGGACTGGAAGGACTGGTTCACATTTCAGAGCTTAATTGGTCACTGGTTGAAAACCCATCCGACCTTTTTAAGGTTGGAGATAAGGTGCAGGCGAAAATCATCAGCATTAAAGACGGGAAGATATCTCTTTCTATAAAAGCCTTAGAACCCAATCCGTGGGATGCGGTGGCGGACAAATATAAGAAAGGAGATATTGTCAAAGGCGTGGTCATAAAATTCAACAAACACGGCGCGCTGGTCAGCATTGAAGAAGGTGTTTCGGGGCTAGTTCACATTTCGGAATTCTCCTCAGAAGATGAAATGAAACAGAAATTGGAGCTTGGAAAAACATATCCTTTCCAGATTACCTTGTTTGAACCGAAAGAACAGCGATTGACACTGAATTATTTGGAGGAACCTAAAAAATAAAAACGCCGAGTGGCGATAAATAAAACGAAGGGACAATGAGCGAATACGATTAATTGTATTCGCTCATTGCTTTTCCCAATCCGTCTTTTAAAATCGTTTCCAACGCAAAAACGATTTTTTTTGAAATAGTGGCGAGCACCTTGGATTCGTTCGGCTTAAAATTTCCGATAATAAAATCAAGCATCTTCTCCCCTTTCGGTTTCTTGAGTTTCCCTTTGGGCGTGGCGGGAGAAACCCCCACCCTTATTCTTATAAAGTCTTTTGTTTTTACGTTCCTTATTATTGACTCCACGCCTTTGTGTCCCCCGGACCCTTTTCCGAAAGAGATTTTATATTTACCCAACGGCAAATCAATGTCATCGTGAATAACAATCAGTTTTTCCGCTTTCTTTTTTGAAGTGATTAAGGGCTTCACGGATAATCCCGATTTATTCATAAAGGTTTCCGGAAAAATAATTTGAAATTTTTCTCCGCCTATTTCTCCGGGGGCGACCAACGCTTTTATTTTTTTGTTGAGTTTCATCTCGGAAACTTCTCCTTTTCGGGTGGCGAATTTCACAAAGGCGCCAACAACAATCCGCCCGACATTATGGCGGCTAGCCTTATATTCTTCACCGGGGTTTCCAAGACCGACAATGTAATACATAAGACCATTTTACACCATCCCGCCCCAAACCCCAAACGCGCGCATCAAATGTGCATCACCGAGTCATGCACATTCATCTATTGCTTCATTGGGCAGCCAATCTTTCAATGCCATTTCCCATTCTTGCGGACCTTCATAAAGTTCGTTTAAAATATCACGGCTCACAAATGGATACGATTTTATTCCAAGGTATTCGCCGAGACTGGACCATTGATATCTTTTAAGAAAATTTATGGCGTTGATTTTATTTTTAACCCCCTTCTCTTTCCATTTTTTTTCTGAATCCAAGAGCTCAAGAGGATTAAGGTGGATGTACAAAGGTATATACAATCTGTAGGCGTCGCTGTCTATATGTGATATTTTGTACGCACCCTGAAAAAGATTTCCGCTTCTCGGATATAATTTATTAAAATAACGAGAATATCCCATTTCAATTTTATGCATAAATCTGGCAATCCCGTTTTCTGAAATTTGCTCCAAGAGCAAATGGAAATGATTTGGCATTAAAGAAAAAGCGTGGATTTTTACAAGCGAATCATTCGGAATTTTTTGGCAAGCAGATTCTATATCATAACGAGAAATATTTCTAATTGGAGTTTGATCAGTATTAAAAAGGATTAAGTTAACGACAAAGCGTTCGTAATCTTTTTTACCAAGAAAAATAACGCGCTTGTCAGTGCCCCTATTCAAGACATGATACAATTCCCCTTCTGAGGGCGTGAAATTTCTCATGATTGCATTATACCATATGTGCATCACCGAGTCATGCACATACGAGTCATGCACATATTTTCCACGCTAAGTGGCGAACATTTGATAATTTGGGACAGGGGGGCGGGAAAGTTGCGTTAAGCGAAAAAATCGTGTATTATGGCGATATGACAGAAGAAAAAAACAGCGGTTTTTGGGATTTCATAAAATTTACGGCCATTGCCGTTCTTATCGTCGTTCCAATAAGAATGTGGATTGCTCAGCCATTTATAGTTTACGGTTCGTCAATGGAACCCACATTTGAAAATGGAGACTATCTGATTGTTGACGAACTTTCCTACTACCTCCGGTCCCCTGAAAAAAACGAGGTTATAATTTTTCACTATCCGCTTAATCCATCAATGTACTTTATCAAACGCGTAGTAGGTCTTCCCGGAGAAACAATGGATATTGAAGGAAAGAAAACGGTTCTTAAGGCTGGCGAATATTTTGTAGAAGGAGATAACAGGGGTGCCAGTTCCGATTCCAGAGTGTGGGGACCTGTTCCTCAAAAGCTTATCGTGGGGCGAGCGTTAATTCGGCTTTGGCCAATCAATCAAATTCAAATATTGCCCGGGGATTAAACACATCAAGCACTCTGTCCTTATTCTTAAAATTAAGTTACAAACGCAAAAAAAAATATGGCTCCAAAAACAAAAAAACAAGCTATCCTGATTCAATCGCCCAAAGGAATGCACGACATATTGCCGGAAGATTACGAATTATATCAAAAAGTTTACGAAAAGGCGGAGGAAATATCGGAATATTACGGGTTCTCCCCCATCCAAACGCCACACCTAGAGAGAACCGAGCTTTTTGGCGCCAGCTTGGGAGAAACATCTGATATTATAGAAAAACAAATGTATACTCTGAGAACGGTCGGCGGGGATCATCTCGCTCTTCGCCCCGAGGGCACAGTGGGAATAATGAGAGCGTATCTTGAACACGGAATGCACACTCTCCCTCAACCTGTAATGTTAAGATACAAAGGCTCTTTTTTCAGACACGAAAGACCTCAAAAGGGAAGGTTCCGAGAATTTCAGCAATTCGGACTGGAGATCATAAATGAAGAGAAGGCAAGCGCCGAAGCTGTGGTTATCAAAATTCTCACCATGACCCTTGAGGAATTGGGCGCGGGTCCTATCATTGTCCGCATAAACTCCCTTGGAGACAAGGACTGCAAAGCGGGCTATCGCAAGGATTTGCTTTCCTATTACCGCAAAAAAACCAGCAATCTTTGTAAAAGTTGCCAAAAGAGATTTAAAACAAATCCGTTGCGTCTGCTTGATTGCAAGGAAGAAGGATGTGCGGAAATTAAAAAGGGGGCTCCGCAAATGATAAATTATCTTTGCAATCCTTGCAAACAGCACTTTAAGGAAGTTTTGGAATTTTTAGATTCAAGCGGAATTCCCTACTTCTTGGACAGTTATCTTGTCAGAGGACTTGATTACTATTCAAGAACTGTTTTTGAAATTTTTAAAGATAACAAAAAAAAGCAAGACCAAGATGGCGAGACAAAAAACGAAGTGGAAGAAACGCAAATCGCGCTTGGGGGAGGAGGGCGTTATGATTATTTGGCGAAAATGCTTTCCAGGAAAGATTTTCCGGCGATTGGCGGAGGTTTGGGCGTAGACAGAGTCGTTCAGCTTTTAAAAGAAAAGGATGCTAAAACAAAAACAAACAAGACTCCGAAAGTTTTTTTTGTTCAACTTGGATCGGCTGCCAAACACAAAAGTCTTGATATTATGGAAAAATTCCGCAAAACCCATCTGCCCGTCGCTCAGTCAATGGGCAAAGATAGCCTTAAGGGACAAATGAAAATCGCCGATAAATTGAATGTCCCATACGCGCTGATTATGGGTCAAAAAGAGGTGATGGAAGAATCCATAATAATACATGATATGAATTCAAGAGCCCAAGAAACAGTTTCAGTGGACAAGGTCGTAGAAATTATCAAGCAAAAAATAAAAAAATAAAATGATAGAAGTTCAAAAAAAAGAAAGGGAGACATCCGCTTCTCTTCTGAGAAGATTCAGCAGGCGTGTACAGCAATCCAATATTTTGCGATATGCCAGGGCGAAACGCTTTAACAAACGAGTGAAATCAAGTCTGCAAACCAAAATTGACGCCTTAAAAAGGGTCAAAAAACAAAGGCGAATGCAGTACTTGAAAAAAATTGGTAAAATAGACTAATGGAAAGGAGAAAAAGATGGAAGGAATTGAAGGAATTGATTCTCGGAAAAAAATATGAATTGAGCATTGTTGAAGCGTCTGACCCGCTCATGAAAGAATTGAATAAAACTTACAGAAAAAAAGCGAGGAGCACGAATGTTCTTTCTTTCTCTTTTTCTCAAACCGAGGGAGAGATATTCATAAATATTCCCCTCGCAAGAAAAGAAGCGATAAAAGCGGGGATACCCGTAAGGCAATATGCGGATTATCTTTTAATCCATTCCCTGCTTCACCTTAAGGGTTTTGAACATGGCGAGGCGATGCAAAGAAGAGAATCGGAATTTATGGAGAAAAAATATGGCAAAAAATATCATAACTGGAATTGATGCGGGAACATCCACTATCAAGGTGATTGTCTCCGAACAAAAGAAAAACGGTCAAATTGAGATTTTGGGAACCGGGAAAAAAATTTCTCATGGCATAAGGAAAGGTTATGTGGCCAACTATGAAGACGCGGCGGAGGCGATAAAAAGCGCGATAAAAAGCGCGGAAAAAATGGCTGATGTTCCGATTAAACACGCCTATGTCACGGTCGGAGGAATAATCCTCGGGTCAGCGAGATCAAAAGGATCGGTAATGATTTCTCGGGCGGACGGAGAGGTTACCAACTATGATGTCAAAAGGGTTATATCCCAGGCGGAAGAAAACTTAAAAAACGTTTCAAACAGGCGAGTCATAAACGCCTTTCCCATAAATTTTAAAATAGACGGAAATTTGACATTTGGAAAACCGGTAGGGATGAAGGGAGAAAAGCTTGAGGCGGAAGTTCTTTTTATAACCTGTCTCAACCAGCACCTTATGGACCTCATACGGGCGGTGGAATCGTCCGGCGTGGCGGTGGATGATGTTGTTGCCTCCCCTTTGGCGGCAAGTTTCGCCGCTCTTAACAAACACCAAAAAGAAGTTGGTTGCGTTCTTGCCAATATAGGGGCCGGAACCGTTTCTATAATGGTTTTTGAAGAAGGAAAACCGATATCACTTGAAGTTTTTCCCATAGGATCCACTCATATCACCAATGATATCGCCCTCGGGTTGCAAATCACTCTTGAAGAAGCGGAGAAAATTAAAATAGGATATGGTTCAAAATCCAATTATTCCAAACGAAAATTGTCGGACATCATAGAGGCCAGACTAAAAGACATCTTTGAACTTATTGAATCTCACCTTAAGAAAATCAACCGAAACGGCTTACTCCCCGCTGGCATAATTCTTACCGGTGGTGGCTCAAGTCTGTTGACATTAAACGAAATAGCCAAGGCCTCATTACATCTTCCCGCCACCGTCGGCTCCCCGGCACACATCAAAGATAAAATAATTTTTGGAAGACGACTAAGGGAGGACATATTTAATAATCCGGAGTGGTCGGTGGCACTCGGTCTTTGCGTAATGAAATTCAAAGAGGAAAAAAGGGAGGGCTCTTATGAAATAAGATTACAAGGAAAATTTATTTTACAAGTCGCCAAATCAGTAAAAAAATGGTTTAGCCAGTTCTTGCCATAATAAAAAAATAAAACTTGACCAAGAGTAAGCGTAATGATAAACTTTAAACAATATGTCATCAAAAATAAATCCAAAAATAGAAACGTTCGCCAGAATTAAGATGATAGGTATAGGGAATTCCGGCACGAATTCCGTTAACTATATGGTTCAGGCAAAGCTGAAGGGGGTTGAATTCGTCAGTATTGATACGGACGCTCAAAAACTTCACCATAGTAAGGCGGAGAAAAAAATCCACATCGGGAAAAATCTTACGCGAGGGCTTGGAGGAGGAATGGACCCGGAAATAGGCAAACAGGCGGCCGAAGAAACAAAAGAGGCCATACAGGAAACAATAAAGGGATCCGATATGATATTCATTACTTGCGGGTTCGGAGGAGCAACGGGCACCGGAGCGGCCCCCGTTGTCGCTAAGATAGCAAAAGAGCAAGGGGTTCTTTCAATAGCGGTGGTTACGCGACCGTTTTCTTTTGAAGGGGCGCAAAGAGCGCGAATTGCCGAAAATGGTTTAGCTAAATTGAAAGAAATGGTTGACGCGATGATTGTCATTCCAAATGACCGAATCTTTAACATAATTAAAAAAGACACGAGTCTTATTGAAGCTTTCGGGATGTGTGATGAGGTGCTCAAAAACGCCGTGCAAGGAATATCAGACCTTATTACAATCCCAGGAATAATAAACGTTGATTTCGCGGATGTGAAATCAATTATGAAGGACGCGGGCTCCGCTTTAATGGGAGTGGGAACGGCTGAAGGGGAAAAACGCGCCCAGGAAGCGGCTCAAACCGCAATCAATTCCCCCCTGCTTGACTTGTCCATTGAAGGAGCCACGGGGGTGCTTTTCGCCATATCCGGAGGAGAAAATATGACAATGTCGGAAATACAAGAGGCGGCGGATATTATCACGGATTCAATTGATAATGAAGCCAGGGTTATTTTTGGGGCTATTCACGACAATCTTCTCAAAAAGAACGAGATAAAGGTAACGGTAATAGCATCCGGATTCCCCGAAGGGAAAAACGGAAGAAAAAATCAGACATTTTCTTCTTCTCTCCTCAAAGATGAAAAAACGGAAATGGATGAATCCAATGGAAAAATGAAAGAGGACGATAATGAAGACGAAAATCAATGGGACTCAGTTCCGGCCTTCCTAAGAAGAAAGAAGGTTTAAACGTAATAATATGAAAAACAACCTTTCCATACCCATAGCGATAGTTTTCGCCGGAGTTATAATAGCCGGGGCTCTTTTTTATGGCAAAAAAGATGATTCCCAATCTCCAAAAATTGGGAATCAAAACCAAAAGACCGATAATGTTCAGGCTGGTCCTTCTCCTGTCACAAAAGATGATCATATATTGGGCAATCCTGACGCAAACCTGACAATGATTGAGTTTTCTGATACGGAGTGCCCTTATTGCAAAAGATTCCATGGAACAATGAAAAAGATAATGGAAGAATATGGAAAAGATGGAAAAGTAAATTGGGTTTACCGCCACTTCCCTCTTGATTCCCTTCACAGTAAATCAAGAAAGGAGGCTGAAGCGACTGAGTGCGCCACTGAGTTGGGAGGAAATGATAAGTTTTGGGAATACACAAACAGAATTTATGAAATTACCCCTTCAAATAACGGACTGAATCCAAAGGAATTGCCGATTATAGCGGAATATGTGGGGCTTGATAAAACTGCGTTTGAGAAATGCTTGGCAAGTGGGAAATACGCGGCAAAAGTGGAAAAAGACTACCAGGACGGCATCAGGGCGGGTGTTAGAGGAACTCCACACACCACAATCATCGCTAGAGACGGCCGGACAGTCGTTATAAGTGACGCTTTTCCTTACATGGAGTCAACTCCCAGGATTTTTTACAGCCCGAATTTTAAACAACAAGACGAACTTTGCTCTGAAAAAACAAAACTGTGCGGAGTTAAAATAGCAATTGACAAACTTCTTAAACTCTAAAAATTACTTTTTTATCAAGTATTCGTAGGCGGATAGGGCGGCTTTAGCTCCTTCGCCGGAGGCGATTACACATTGCTTAAACTTTGTATCTGAGGCATCCCCAGCCGCGAACGCTCCTTCCTCGGAAGTTGCCGTGGTTTTGTGGCTAATGATTATTTCTCCATGTTCATTCAAGTCAACAAAATTCTTTAAGAATGCTGTCGCCGGAATCCAACCGATATTCACGAAGACTCCTCCAACCGACAACTCTTTCTCTTCCCCGCTCTTTTTATCTTTAAAAATAATCTTTTGGACAAATTTATCCCCTTTTATCTCCAAAACTTGCGCTTCAACAATAAATTCAACTTTCCCGGTTTGTTTCAATTTTTCTTGTGTGGATTCATCCCCGAGAATCTTGGAATTATATTCCAAGATATAAACTTTATTGGCGTATTTAACAAGGTCGGTGGCCGCTTCAAGCCCTGAATTGCCTCCTCCCACAATCGCCACATCCTTGCCTCCATACAAGGGAGCGTCGCAAATTGAACAAAAACTCACACCCTTATTTTCAAATTCTTTTTCTCCTGGAACTCCCAGACGTCTCGGATTTTTCCCAGTGGCGAGAATGACTGATTTCGCCTCAACCGCTTCGCCGTCTTTTATTTTTATTGAAAATTTTTCATCCCCGACCGATTGCTTTTCAATTGATTCCACCTCAACCCCTTCGTTGATTTCAACGTCATATTTTTCAACCTGAGCGCGCATTCTGGAAATCAATTCTTCCCCGGAAATTTGATCAAATCCTGGAAAATTCTCAATTGTATCGGTAAGGAGCGACTGTCCGCCGATTTGCTTTGCCAAAACGACTGTTTTTAATTTTTTTCTGCCTGCGTAAATTCCGGCAGTCAACCCCGCTGATGCTCCTCCGATTATGGCTATGTCGTAAGTCATTTTTTTATTCGCGAATTTATTTACCTGCGAGATATTAGCGCGCCGGTAAATAAATTCGTTTAGAAATTAAATCTGCTAAAAATTTTATGGCTCATTCATCGCGCCCGACAATCCGCGGGAAACGTTTATTCAAATGAACCACACCCTCTTATTCTATCATATCATTTTTAAACGAGGAACCTTCTTTATCGTATGGCATTACAATTCCAATTCCCTTGGTCCAGGAACAATTGCCCGAGTTTTCCAGAATTTTTGTTTAATAGAATCGGTAATTTCTTTAAGTTCGCGATTTTTTACGAATCTTAAAAAATAATACCAAACGGCTATTCCCAGAACTCCGGCAATGAAACCTTGGGAAAAAATACCGATGAAAGTCTTAGTATTCAAAAAAACCCCCAAGACGGTCAGGACCAAATAAGATACCGCTCCCATTAAAATTGAAGCCGAAACGACTTGAATAAGCGTTCTTTTAATTTTTTTAATCACCGAGTATTGAAAAAAATTAGAAAAAGACCTTATTAAAATTATAACATTCAATATCATCCCCACTGAAAATGAAAAAGTAAGCGCCAATATATCCATACCGCCAACGCCCTCCACCCTTAATATTCTTTCAAAAATTCTCCTCACGGGAGGATTAGAAGCAAAGATATGAACAATCAAAACAGCCAACACCACTATTACCAGCGATGAATAAACATTCACCAAAAAGGGTCTTTTGGTTTTTCCAGCGGCGTAAAAAGCTCTTACAAAAAGAACGACTAACGCTTGGGCGGTGATTGAAAGAGAAAAAAGAGCCAGACTTGCGGCGACAAGCCTTGTGTCGCTCCATGTGAAATTACCCGTCCCTAAAATGACCCTGACTATCTGGGCGCGGAGAACTATGAGAAGAATTGCGGCCGGAAACGACCAAAAAAATATTTGGCGAGCTGCAGACATAGTTTGCTCTAAAAATTCCTTTTTTTGGTTATTGACGAACAACTTTGCCAATGTTGGAAAAGCCGCCACACTGTAACTTATCCCAACCACCATAAGAACGACTGATTGCAAATTCAGCGAAAAATTAAAAACCGCGATGCTTCCGGCCGCCATGGCGGATGCCATGGCAGTGATGAATACCAGAAGAATCTGCTGCATTCCCAGCCCCAGAGAACGTGGTAAAGAGAACTTCACCACCTTTATTATGTCCGAAAAATTTACCTTGCGCGTAAAACGAGGGAAAAATCCAAGCTTGATTAAACCGGGAACCTGAATCAAAGCGTGAAAAAACGCCCCCATAACAACACCGAAAGCCAGACCTCTCATACCAAAAATCGGGTATAAAAAAAGAATGCCCAAAATAATACCCGTATTGTAGAAGATAGGACTTAAGGCGTAAATAAAGAAACGGCGGAACGACTGTATAACACTTGAGAGAAGATTGGACAAGCCCAGCAAGATTGATGAAAGAAGCATAATCCTTGTCAAAGTAACAAAACTTTCGCGATCTTGATGAGAGAATCCAGGGGTGACAAAACGGCTCAAGTAAGGAGCAAAAAGAAATAATCCCAATGCCATGAAAATCATAAGCGAAAGGAAGACAGTAAAAACACCATTTAGAAACAAGTGAGCATCTTCGTTAGATTTACGCACCTTTTCTAAAAACATTGGTATCAAAACGGTAACCGAGACAAGGGAAAGCGCGATGATATTATAAAGAAGATCAGGGATTTTAAAAGAAGCGTAGTAAATATCTAGCGACCGGCTCGCCCCAAAATGACCGGCGAGAAGCCGATCGCGGAAAAGACCTAAAATACTTGAGGCTCCGGCCGAGAACGCTAAAAGCATAGCGGTCTTATGAAGACCGCTAAACTCATGATGGAATAATTTTAATATACGCCGCACCATTGTTTGGGTTACTCCCCTTTCGCATCTTTAACAGGCGGTTCCTTTCGCTTTTCGGGAGATTTATTCGGAGGAGAGATACCACTAAGCGCTTCCCTACCCCCGCGCAAATTTTTCAAAATCAACTTTACCTCTTTGTTGTCCGGATTTGATTTTTCTATTTCTTCAAAAACCTTAATGGATTTTTTCGTTTTTCCTTGTTTGTCATAAATAAGACCCAAGAAATAATTGGCATTGGCGTATCCGGGGTTCAGAGAAATTATCCTTTCAAAGGCCGCTCTGGCGCGAGAGTAATTTTTATCCTGATAATTTAAAAGCCCGAGTTGGAAAAGCGCTCCGATATCATTCGGCACTATAAAGACCGTCTGTTCCGCCCTCTGAATGGCTTTTTTCAGATTACCCTCCTTTGCTTCTATTTGAGACAGCATAAACAGCGCCGCGGCAAAATCACTCTTAATTTTCAAAGACGCCTGAATATATTCCCTTGCCTTCTTAACATCTTTGGATGCCAATGACACCCTCGCCATACCAAGGTAAGGTCTTGGATCAAGAGGAGACACTTTCGCCACCTTTTGATAAGCTTTGATGGCAAAATCACCGGATCCGGAAATACCAAATGGAACGACGGATTCGTAAACTCTTGCCAATTCCATCCAATTCAGCGGATCGTTGGGGTTCAGCTTAGTCGCTCTCTGGGCGTTCTGTATTGATTTGCCAAAAATATTCTGAAACTTGCTCCGCAAAATTTCTTTAGATAAATCCTTTTGTGATAAAACCTGTTTCATCCTTAATATTCCAATTTCGGCGAGGGATCTGAAATATTGGTCTTGAGCGTCCATATTGGCGGCCTTTATAAGGGCGGCTTCACTTTTATCAAGATTACCCTCAATGTTTAACGCTTCAAGCGCTTGTGTGTAAGAATGGAGCGCCCAGTATTTTCGGGAAAAGAGATATAAAGAGGAAACCATTCCTATCATCAAAATGATTATCACCAATACGGAAATAAATCCCAACCTCGGACTTCCAGAAAAATTTATCTCAATCATCTTTATTTTTCCGACACGCGTAAGCATCGCAACCAATATACCCGTCATCAAGAAAGCCAAGGCGAATATTAAAAATCCCGGGGAATAAAAAACCACAAAGGACCAAAGATAAAGAGACCCCAAAAAAGAAGTGATTAACATAACTTTTTTGATGTCATTTTCAAAATAAGACAAAACCTTTGTTCCGTAGTAAAGGAGAAAGCCGAGGAAACTCAAGAGCGCCAAAGCGCCCAAGGCACCCGCCGTGGACACCATTGAAAACAAATAACTTATGCCGGAATGGAAACGAACACTCCAAAACATTGTAGAATTGACCGAAGCAGGCTTGTATTTAAGCCAATCATACAAAAAAGTGTTCGGACCGGATCCCAGAATGGGGTTTTCTTTCAAAACATGCTTGGCAATGGAAAAAGTTGAATTCCACGAAAGCCCCACCTCAGTAACGGAAGTATGCAATGTTCCGGTGAAATCACCCAGCAACCCTCTTGCCAGGACAAAAAAGATTACTATCAAGAGTATGAAAAGGGGCAGAGTGATTATCTTGGTGGACAGCGTGGGCGACCCCGATGCAGAGCCTCCCTCTTCGGAAGATGAGTGCGAATAGAAAGAAGCTGATAAAAAGTAAACGAGAAAAACAAGAATAAAGAAACCGAAAATTATCCAAGCAATGAAAAAATTAACGGCGAGCATCGCCAATATGGAAAGAAGAACACTGGCAAGGAAAATTCCCTTAATTGCTCTTTTGAATCTTGACATCTCAAAGAAACAAACGGAGGTGAGAGCTATAAAACCGAAAAAGATGGCAAAATCATTCCAGCCACCGAGAAGATTATCCGTCGGAGCTCGAAAAATATTTGACGATAAAAGAGTCAATCCGAAAACTGTATGAAACAGCTGAAAAATAAAAACCAGGAACGAAGACAACAGGAGCAGAAGATAAAAAATTGCAACCCTCTGTTCGTCAGCAAAAAGAGTGGCAATGAGAAAGACCGCCAAACCGCAAAAAAGAAAAAATACAAAAGTGCCAATCTCATAGCCCATACCGGTTAAAGAAATAGCGGGATTCAAGGAGAAAACAGAGGAAACAAACCATGCCAAAATGACGCCCCCCAAGGCGAGCAACAATCTGCTCTTTGGTATTTGAACTCTTCCCTTTTGAAGACAGTCAAAAAGCCAGAATATAAAGGCCAGAGAAATGCCAGTATAAAAAAGAAACGCCTTTGCCGCATTAAACGGACCCACCGCCAACGGCAGAAAAAAGAGTGGCAACAAAAAAGCCAGACCGTAAAAAATATAAATGGAAAGAGATTTCCAGTTGAAAGGTTTTTTGGTTTTGATTTCTAATGTTTTTTCTTGCATAATAGAACTATTATACAAGATTTTATAAAAGCAATCAAATTTAATATGTGGAAAAACTATTTAAAGATAAAAGAAGCTTCCGAGTTTCTCGGAGTATCCCCAAAAACCCTTAGAAATTGGGACAAAAACGGTAAATTTATGGCTGTCCGCCATCCTTCAAATAAATATCGGCTTTACAAAATTTCCGAACTGGAAAAATTTTCTAAAAAAACAAACCGTGAAAAATTTCGGCATCCAAAAATAGAGCTGGTTGACTAACAATAAAAATATTGTTATAATTTCAAACGTTATACGCTGAGCGATTGCTCTATAAATTCTTTTTGAATTTATAGAGAGGAAAGTCCGAACACTCGCCAATTTTGCCTGCCACAGGCAGTTGCAAAATTGAGCGTCCGCCGAAGCTTTAGCGTAGGCGGACCGACAGCAGAGTAGCGGGTAACACCCGTCCGGAGCAATCCGCGAGGTGCGAACAGAGACGGCCAGAAGCGAAAGCAACGGCCGCCCCGCCGAATGGCGGGGCGAGTTCCAATGGAAACATTGGAGGTGAAACGGCTAAATCCTTACTTGAGTGCAAGGCCGTGTCCCGCTAAAAGCGGGAAGTGCCGCTAGAGGATGTCGGCAACGATGTTCCCAGATAAATAATCGCATTCACTGTTTCAGTGAAACAGAATTCGGCTTACAGGCGTATAATGATATATCAAAAATCCCTTCCCGTATGGAAGGGGTTTTTGATATATCATTTTTTTCAACAATCATGCGCACAGTCCCCAACCACAAACAGAACAAGATATACAACCTTCCTTGTGGGCAAGCGGTATTTTGCAATTGGGACAATGCGTGGGTTTTCCATTCCCATCGCCGTTACCGCCTCCATTCTCCGGGAATATAAGCCCGTCGGAAGGATTGTGATATATTGATATTCCTTTCGCCTTTTCATCGCTCATATTTATTAAATCCACCTTCTGTCCACTTTTCTTTTTTTTATCTACGGTCATTAAAACTTGCTCACTGATTGATTTGTCGCGAAAGACAGTAACCGATTTACATCCCATTTCATAAGCCGCAAGATATGATCTTTTAATATCTTGGATGGTTGCTTTAAAAGGAAAATTATTTGTTTTGGAAATTGAAGAATCAACCCATTTTTGAAAAGAAGCAAGAGTTTTAACATGATCATCCGAGTCAATATCATGGGCGCTAACGAATATTTTTTTGAATTTTGGAGGAATATAAGCTATCTTGGCGATACTTCCTCCGTTCTCCACTACATCTTTGATAAGCATTTCATCAAAAAGACCCTCTATCAACATTGAATGCTCAAAAACGGGATCAATGTAATAAAAAGATCCAACCGAAACCTTCTTTTCAAAAGCGAGAGAAAAAACGGGCTCAATTCCGGAAGAACATCCCGCTATCATTGAAATTGAACCTGTCGGAGCGATAACAGTGGTGTAACTGTTGCGAAGTCCGTGTTTTTTAATGTCATCCGCCAACTTTTTCCAATCCAGATGCCAAGATTTCTTACTGTAAAATCCGAATATAGGCAATTTGCCCCGCGCGTAAAAACTTTTTTTATAATACGGGAAAAATCCTCTTTTTTTGGCTATTTCAATAGATTCCACTTTTGAATGATAATTAACGAATTCGGCAATCTCTTCCATCAATTCTCTCGCCGCACGAGTATTGAAACCTATTCCAAGCTCGTAAAGCAAGCTTCCCACCCCCATAACGCCGAGCCCTATTTTCCTGGTATTGAGTGACATTTCTTCTATTTCCGGCAAGGGAAAAACATTCACATCAATGACATTATCCAAAAATCTGACGGCTGTTTTTACAACTTTCTCAAGAGCTTCCCAATCAATGCCCTTCTTCCCTTTTTCATCTTCCGTGACAAATGACCAAAGGTTAACGGAACCAAGATTGCATGATTCATTCGGATAAAGAAGAACCTCTCCGCACGGGTTGGTGGTTTTTATAGGTCCCAACGATTCAAAAAAGGGATTGTACTCGTTTACACGGTCGCTGAATATAATGCCCGGCTCGCCGGATTCCCATGCTTGATACGCTATTCTGTCCAATAATGCTTCAGGTGAAATATAACTGACGACTTTCTTATTTCTTGGGTTGATTAAAGGATAAGCTTTCTTTTTTTTGTAATAGTCCCAAAAATCGGGCATTATCATCACTGAAATATTAAAATTTTTTAATGCCTTGTTTCCAGTCTTGGCACTGATGAATTTTTCTATGTCGGGATGATTGGAATCCATTATACCCATATTGGCTCCTCTGCGTATGCCACCCTGTTTGATTACTTCCGTCATTGTGTCAAAGAGCCTCATAAAAGTAATCGGTCCCGAAGAGGTTCCTCCAGTGGTTTTAATGTAATCCCCTTCAGGCCGCAAATTTGAAAAGTTGTATCCAAGTCCCCCTCCAGCCTTAAAAATAATAGAAGCTTTTTTTAAGGTGTCCATAATGGAGCCTATTGAATCTTCTATTTCAAGAGCGAAACACGCCGATCCCATTCCCAGATAGTTTCCAAAATTGGCGATTGCCGGAGTGTTCGGTAAAAAGTGGCGCGATACCATCATGTCATAAAATTCGCGAACAGTGGACTCATATTCGTCAAACTCGCCTCGCCTGAGCATTGAAATCAGTTTCGCCCAGTCTATTTTAGCGCGTCCCTCTTTCCGCAAACGCAGAAACATTTTATGCAAACCGGCAATATGGAAACGATTCAGCGCGTATTCTCCTATTTTTAATTTTCCCTCCAAAATGGCGGCTTCCTTGCCACTCATCGGGTGCTTTTCAACATCCGCCGGACTTCCTTTTTTCCCTCTTACTTTTTTGTCATAAATAATGTCCGGAAGAGTGGTGTGAACCGCCACGCGCGTAAAAAGTTCTTTGGGCGATTCCATAACATTTCCGCTTTCGTCTTTGCGTAAATACCTGCTCCGTAAAACCCTTAGGGCATTGACGTCAAAATGCTTGTCAACTTCGTCAATTTCTTCTTTATTTAAAATCAGTTTCTTTTCGTTGCGTATTTCAGCTCTTTTTTGGCGGTAGAGAATGTAAGTCTTGGCAATCCTGGCGCAGTCCTCTTCTATTAAAGTTTCCTCCACCAAATCTTGAATCTCCTCAATGTTGGGGATGAATTTTTTCGTCGCCTTGTATTTTTTAAGCAACTTTTCCAAAACTATTTTGGAAATCTTTTCCGCAGTCTCGCGATTGGGATTTCCTCCCGCTTCAAACGCCTTAAAAATGGCATCCGTTATTCTATGAAGCTTAAAGGGAACAATCCTGCCGTCTCGTTTCCGTATTTCGGCGGGGACTATTTTTTTTTTGTTCTTATCGGAAGAACGCAAAGAGCTCCTGCTTCGTGCTTTGGAAACGAATTTAGTCATTTTTTTTGTAGAAATATTAGCCATTAATGTTCTCCATTATACACTAATTTTAAAAAATTCCTCTCGCCGAGATTTTTTTTGTGGATAAATTAAAAAAATTAAGCAATATCGCTGTATTTTACCGTGTTGTCTTTTCCCCTGTTCGTCTTCGCTTCATACATCGCTTTATCCGCCATAAAAATAAGATCCATAATGTCAGCCGCCGTTGATTTTTTCAAGGATGATACCCCAATACTGAAAGTTATTTTCAAGTCTTCGCAATTATCGGGCATAAAACAGATTTTCTTAATGGAGTTCCTTATGTCTTCCGCCTTTTTAAATGCATCCTCCTCAGAAGCTCCGACAAAAACAATGACAAATTCTTCGCCTCCAATCCTACCGAGCAAATCAAGACCCCTTATGCTTTCCTGCAGTTTTTTCGCCGTAAGTTTCAAAACCCTGTCACCAATTAAATGTCCATATGTATCGTTGATATGTTTAAAATTATCAACATCCAAGAAAACAATTGAAAGGTTGTCAATGTCAATTTTTCTTTTTGATCCCGGATGGTGGCGTGCGTACTGCGCCTCGTGGAACAAGCATTCAAACTCCTTCATAAGGCCCCTTCTGTTCAGCACTCCGGTCAGCTCATCTCTGACAACCATTTTCTTGAGCCGGGCGATTTCCATCTTTAATTTTTTGATTTCATTGTCTTTTTTATCCATTAACATTATTATGGCAAAAAAAACAAGGCGGGTCAAAGGACCCGCCATCTTATACACAACTTATTTTTACATCCGCCAAGAAAATCGGCAATGACGGATGCTTCTTTTTTAGTCTGAAAACGACTATTTTTATGGCTTGGGCGACGCTGAAGGCCCAAACATACTCAGAGAAAACGATATCTGTTTTCTCCACTCTTCCTTTTGCGAGGAATTTAGTCTTCTTCGCCAATTCGCGCCTCCTTTAAAATTTTCTCATTCCGCGGTAATTCATACCAAATTTTTTATAATTGCACAAGACGCGTTTCTCTTGTAATCTTGCTGTAGAAAAAAGGAGGTATTGAATGGCAGAAAAAAAATTTTATCGTTTCTCTTGTCCGCGAACGGGCAAAGAAGGGACGGTTGTGACAGAGAAAGAGCCGAGTGTTTGCCCGGCATGCAAGCGCGTAATAGGAAAGGATTCAGCAAGATGCGATTGTGTCTTGCAAAAATACGACTTGCCGCCGGGAGCGGTGTTTATCTGAAACTCGCTCTTGGCTACTAACAGGACCGCTCCGCGGTCCTTTTTTTACTCTGTATTTCCAACCAAAAAACCGCCGAGGGGCGGTTTTTTGCTGTCTGCCATCTTCTATCTGCCTACTGTCTACTGGTTACTAACATACTGACTACTTTTTCTAGTATCCCATTCCAGGCATTCCTCCTCCGGCCCCGGCGGGCATTTCCGGCTTTTCTTTCGGAATTTCAGCCACCGCCACGTCCGTGGTCAAAAAGATGGCCGCGGCGGACGCAGAATTCTGCAGAGCCGCGCGCGTAACCTTCACCGGGTCAATAATTCCCTCCTTAATCATATCGTCAACCATTTTGTCGGACCCGGCATTGTAACCCTTGTTGACCGACGGGTCTTTCATAACGGCTTGTTTGATTTCCTCGGCGACGACGGCGCCTTCTTTCTTTCCAGCGTTCTTCACGATTTGTCTAACCGGCTCGTCTATCGCTTTCAAAAGAATCTCAAAACCGGCCTCAAATTCTTTCGCCATGTCCTTTGACGGAGATTTTATCTTTCCTTCCGAATAATCTTTGCGGACGATGGCGCCGGCCTTAACGAGCGCAGTTCCTCCTCCCGGAACAATTCCCTCTTCAACGGCGGCCTTGGTTGCCTCCACGGCGTCCTCAATCTTCATTTTCTTGTATTTCATCTCCGTTTCCGTGGCGGCTCCGACCTTGATAACGGCCACGCCTCCCGCCAATTTAGCCAAACGCTCGGCAAGTTTTTCCTTGTCAAATTCGGAATCGCTTTTTTCTATTTCCGCCCGTATCTGTTCGGTGCGGGCGTCAATATCCTGTTTCTTCCCTTTTCCTCCGACGACAGTCGTATCGTCTTTGGTGGCGATAATCTTCTTCGCCCTGCCAAGCATATTCAATTCGGCGTTTTCAAGTTTTAATCCGACTTCTTCCGAGATAACCTTAGCTCCGGTAACAATGGCGATATCCTGAAGCATTTCTTTCTTTCTGTCCCCGTATCCGGGAGCCTTCACCGCGAGCGCGTTGAATGTTCCCCTCAGTTTGTTGACCACCAAAGTCGTCAAGGCCTCTCCATCAAGGTCATCGGCGATGATGACAAGTTCCTTCTTCCCCAATTTGGCTATTTTTTCCAAAAGGGGAAGAATTTCGTTGATTGAAGAAATCTTCTTGTCCGTAACGAGAATCATGGGATCGTCGTAAACGGCCTCCATTCTTTCCGCGTCCGTAATCATATACGGAGAAACATATCCCTTGTCAAACTGCAAGCCTTTGACGATGTCGCTTTCAACGCCGAAAGACTGAGATTCCTCAACCGTCACCACTCCGTCCTTTCCAACCTTGTCTATGGCGTCGGCGATAATCTTTCCGAATTCTTCGGATTCGGCGGAAATGGTCGCCACCTGAGTAATCTCGTCTTTTCCTTTGACGGGCTTCGCCATTCCTTTCAGCGCGGAAACGACTTCTTTTGCCGCCCTTTCTATACCAGCCCTGATTCCCAGCGGGTCAACACCCAAAACGGTGAATTTAAGTCCTTCTCTGATGATGGAGCCCGTCAAAACGACGGCCGTGGTAGTGCCGTCTCCAGCGGCATCGTTTGTTTTTGAAGCGACCTCCTTAACGATTTCAGCCCCCATATTTTCAAACTTGTCCTCCAACTCAATGTCCTTGGCGATGGACACGCCGTCGTTCGTGATTACGGGAGATCCGTAACCCTTTTCTAAAACGACATTTCTCCCTTTTGGACCCAGAGTTATTTTGACGGCGTCAGTCAACGCATCAACTCCCTTTTTAAGCGCCTCCCGCGCTTTTTCGTTGAATAAAATTTGTTTAGCCATAGTATCTTTCTTTGCGATTACTCAATAATCGCAAGTATGCTGTCTTCGCTGATAATGAAGTATTTTTTATCTCCGACCTTTATTTCATCCGGACCGTACTTTGAGAAAATGACTCGTTGCCCTTTCTTGACGGACACTGGAATCAGATTTCCCTTTTCATCCCTTTTTCCCGGACCGACGGCCACGACGGTCGCCTGGTCGGGCTTCTCTTTGTCAACGGTTTCGGGAATAAAAATTCCCGATTTTGTTTTTGAACCCCTCTCATCATCGGAAAGAGGCTCAAGCAAAATATTGTTGCCCAAAGGCTTGATATTCATTTTGCTCATAACTTTTTATAGTTTAATTTTAACTGATAATACCAATATTTTATTCTATTTTTCGGCAATGTCAAGCCCGCTAAAACATCAAGAAAATTTCACTTCTTTTTCCCGGACAAAAAAATCCCTGAAAGAAAATTTTGATTTTTTTTCGGTTTAAAGTTGACAAGAGGAAAAACAAAAAAGGGGCGATGGTTTTTATCGCCCCTTTGGCTTCCTTTTCGTTAGCTTCTCTCCTCTACGAGGAGACGGTCGCAGTGCGGACACTGCGAAAGCCCCTCGTAGTCCTCTCTGTCCCGAGGGTCATACAGCACAACCCTAGGGACTTTAAATTTTTTGATTTTTTCCGAGAGGGTCTCCGATGAGACCGGTCTCTCGGACATATTTTCCGACCCGGCTTTGAGCAGAAGCTCAAACCCGCAGCCTGGGCATGTTTTCCTTTCCATAGTGGTATACCTCCTTTTTCCGTCGCTGTCGCGCGGAATAAACTTAGTCTTCCCTTTCAAAAGGGATGTTGCAATGAGGACAATTTTTAATGTCCTCAAATTCAGACTTTTTATAGATTATAGTGATCCGGTGCGCCGGACCATCATGACTCTCCTTCTCGCTGTCGCCAAAGCGACCCGCGATGCAAAGAACCATAAATCCACATCCGGCGCACTTTTTCACCTTCTTTATCTCTCCCATTTTCTCCTCCTTTATATATATTTATTTTAAGTTTCTTATTCTTCATAGAGCATAGCACTTTTTACCATCCAACGCAAGGGGTTCGGTGTCAAATCGCAGAATGTTTTGCGTCTTATTCGGACTAATTTATAGCGCCGGATAATATGTTTTCCGGCGCCAACATCTTGCCAATAGAGAAAATGGAACAAAATAAAAGGGGCGGCGCAAACCGTCCCCTCTCTCTAAACAAGCCCATCGCGACATTTTTCTATTTTTCTTTCAGTATGACGTCGCAACGTGGGCATTTTTTAATTTCTTCGTATTCTTCTCGGTCCGGGAAGAATACTTCATTTCCACCACCCGCGCCAAGGAGGCGGATAAATTCAGTCGGGGTGAGTTTCCTCTTTGTCTTACCGGTATCCACAATAATTTTTGTCTTGCCGACATCCACAATTTTTTTGCCCGCAAGCAGGGTAATTTCCAACCCGCATTGCGGACACTTCTTAATTTTAATCTTCACAGACACCTCCCTTATTTTTCTTCCGACGGATACTCTAACAAGGCGCCACAGTGAGGACAATTTTTTAACGCCTCCCGCGTTTCCTTGTTAAAGAATATTTTAACGGCAACCGGAAATAATCGCCGTATCTCTTCCTCGGAAAAAACAGGGTCCTGCCTTTCCTTTGGAAATCTTTTTGCCTTTCCTAAATGCCCCCACCCGCATTGTGGGCATTCTTTCGTTTTTATCTTCATAGATGTCAACCTCCTTTCTTTACTATTCTTTTCTGTTTTTCTTCCAAAACATCCATCAATTTTTTGCAACAACGAGGACACACTTTCATCGCATCGTAATCCGCGATATCCTCGGGGTCGCACCAGGTTATTTTTTTGCAACCGCTCATTTGCCCCAAATCCGAGAGTTGCGCGGATGCAAAATCAACAGTAATAATTCTCGCCTCAAGTCCACATTGTGGGCACTTTTTTATCTTCATAGACACCTCCTTTATCCTAATTATTTTCAAAATGCGATTCTTTGTTTACCATAACTTTTTCGGGCCACAAAGGCAAGATACCGGCCGCATAGCTTTCGCGCGCCAGGATTGTGATGCCAAAAAACTTGTATTTTATTCGTCCTAATGTATAATGACAGATAATATGTTTTCCATCGCCAACATCTTGCCAATAGTGCAAATTGCGATTTCCGCCGTCCTGGTGACGGTTATTTTACTTCAACAAATGGGCGAGGGTTTAGGCTCCGCCTTCGGAGGAGGAGGGACATCATATCACACAAAACGCGGTTTTGAAAAAATATTATTCACTACCACGATAGTTTTCGCTATCCTCTTTGCGTTGTCCACGATATTGGCTCTGCTCATCCAATAAATTTAAACGGCAATTTCTTTTTTATGTTTTATAAAAAAATCTTTCCTTTGCTCAAAAAGCGTTCCGATTTTCCGAATATAAGTGAAACGGTTTATGCCTTAAGGACACTGTCTCCCGTGAAAAAAATTATTTTTCTGGGCGCGGTTTTGATTTTTATTTCAAGTCTTCTCGCAATCGCGTGGAAAATAAACGCCGACTTTCTTGTTGATGTTCCCGCCAATGGAGGAACTTTAACCGAGGGTATCATAGGAACCCCCCGCTTTATCAATCCCCTTCTTGCCATTTCTGATGCCGACAGAGATATGAGTTCTCTGGTATATTCAGGGCTGACCAGGACTGATAATAAAAACGGGTTAATTCCCGATCTCGCGGAAAATTACGCGATATCCAAGGATGGACTTGTTTATACCTTCGTTTTACGTCCGAATATCTTTTGGCAAGACGGCAAGCCTGTAACAAGCGATGATATCCTTTTCACTGTCAAACAAGCCAAAGACCAAAACCTAAAAAGCCCTAAACGAGCCAATTGGGAAGGGATAGAAGTTGAAAAAGTAAATGAAAGAACAGTCCGGTTTATTTTAAAAAAACCATATGCTCCTTTTCTTGGAAACACGACGCTCGGAATATTGCCCAAGCATATTTGGAAGGATGCGTCATCCGAAAGAATGGCTCTCAGCGAATTTAACATTAAGCCGGTAGGATCGGGACCTTACGAAATTGAAAATATAAACAAGGATTCTTCGGGAATTATAACCTCATATGTTCTGAGAGCGAATAAAAAATTCTCTCTCGGAAAACCGCATATCAACAAATTGATATTAAAATTCTATCCCTCTGAGGAAAAACTCATATCCGCTTACGCCAACGGAGATGTTGACAGTATCAATGCCGTTTCGCCTGAATTGGCAAGAAAGGTATTGAAAAAAGAAAGCAGATTGGAAACATTTTCCCTCCCCAGAGTCTTCGGAGTGTTTTTCAACCAAAACAACGCCAAAATATTCTCTCAAACAGAGGTTCGCAAGGCGCTGAATATGGCCACCGATAAACAAGAAATCGTTGACAAAGTGCTGAATGGATTTGGAACGGTGGATAATTACCCGCTTCCGCCTGGAGCTTTCGGATCCCTCAACAAAAATGAAGAACGAAAATTTTCTCTGGAAAAAGCCAAGGAAATACTCAAAAGAAACGGATGGAAAATGGAGGATTCCAAAAACTTGAAAAATGAAAAAGAAGAAAAAGAGAAAGAAAATATCCTCGTGAAGAAAACAAAAAACGAAACATTGCGTCTTGAATTTTCGCTCTCAACCTCAAACAGCCCTGAGTTGAAGAAAACGGCGGAATTACTGAAAACAATGTGGCAAAAATTGGGCGCCAAAGTCAATCTGAAAATATTTGAAATAGGCGATTTGAACCAAGATATTATCAGACCGAGAAAATATGACGCCCTTCTTTTTGGGGAAATCCTCGGAAGAAACCCTGATCCGTTCGTTTTCTGGCATTCGTCCCAACGAAACGATCCTGGGTTGAATATCGCTATGTATGCCAATGTTACGGTTGATAAACTTCTTGAGGACGCCCGAAGCATTTCCGACCCAGAGAAAAGGAATGAGGAATATAAAAAATTTCAAGAAGAAGTGGCGAAAGATGTTCCCGCGGTGTTCCTTTATTCTCCTCAGTTTATTTACATAATTCCAAAATCTCTTTTGGGTGTTGAGCAAATTAAAAACATTACCGTGCCTTCGGAAAGATTCGCCCAAATCTACAAATGGCATTTAAGCACTGATAAAGTATGGAAATTTTTTGCGAAAAAGGGAAAATAGAGAAAAAGAGCGGATATGATGTCTGCCGTGGCGAGGACCACAAGGGCGATTTGCGATACGACCTTACATTGATATACGCAAAGGAAACGCCGGTGGGAGAGGAATTTCCGAGGACATTCGGACACTACCACAGCAAGGGATTTGCCGAACTTTTCAAGGTGATTGAAGGACGGACAATGGCGATTATGCAGAAATACGGAAGCAAGCCGAATGTTATTGACGAGGCGTATTTGGTTGAAGCGGAGGCGGAAGAAAATTTTATTATCCTCCCTGATTTCGGGTTTACGAATATCAACGCGGAAAATTCCGACCTCCTTTTTTCAAACTGGATAGACATAGGTGTTGAAAACCAATATGATTTCATTAAGGAGTATGACGGTTTCTGTTATCGCGCCGTAAGGGGCGCGGACGTAGGCGTAAAGTTTGAAAAAAACGAGAAATATGCAAGCGTTCCCGAACTTGTCCGACTGAAACCAAAGGAGTTGCCGGAAGAATTGCACGACCTGAATTTTTTGAGCGAACCTGAAAAATACAAGGAGTATTTAACGGTTGACGCATTATACGAGCAAACCGGATAGCTGATGACCGACAACTATTAAAGCCGAGGTGGTGAAATTGGTAAACACGCGCGCTTCAGAAGCGCGTGCCTCACAGCTTGCGGGTTCAAGTCCCGCCCTCGGCACAACCACGGATAACGAACACTGCAAAAGCGGAGGATTTACCCAAAACAACGAATGGGTAATGCGGGACTTGAAGGGAGTGCCAAGGAGGCACTCCCCGGGATTTTCCATAAGAAAATCAAGTCCCGCCCTCGGCACAACCAAAGAAGGGAAATTAAAAAACAGGTTAAGGCAAAACCCATTGTGACGAATTATCAAGGTGGAACTTGAAGGGAATGCCAAGGAGGCACTCCCCGGGATTTTCCATAAGAAAATCAAGTCCCGCCCTTGGCACCAAGAGCGAAGCGATTTCACCACTTAGGTGCAAGGCACCTAAGTGGTGAAATAGTACAAAACCTTGACTTTTGAAAAATTAAAGTATACTATAAAATTAACAAAGTGAAAAATACTCTGTTTTAACAATAAGGCTATTTGGGGAGCGTTTTGCGTATCCCTTTAGATAAATTTTACTATGATACAAAAAACACAGGAGGGACAGCGTCCGGCTAAGAAAATGCCAAGTCGCCCGGTAAGAACGGAACGAACAAAACGTCATTATCCACAACAGAAGACTTACAAAAAAACATACTCAAGAGCGGCGGTCGGGAAGGTCAGGATTATCCCTATCGGCGGGGTGGAAGAAATAGGCAGAAATATGACAGTCGTTGAATACGGGGATGATATTGTCGTCATTGACGCCGGCCTGCAATTTCCTGAGGAAGAAACGCCGGGGATTGATTTCATTATCCCCAACACGAAATACCTTGAGGCGAAAAAAGATAAGATAAGGGGCTTAATTATAAGCCACGGGCACCTTGACCATGTCGGCGCCATCCCCTACTTAATTGACAAACTGGGCAATCCGACCATTTACGCCACAAGACTGACCAAAGCGATAATTCTCAAGAGGCAGGGAGAATTCCCTCACGGTCCAAAAATTGATGTTCAAGAAATAACATCCGGAAGCAGAATAAGAATGGGTAAAAACTTGGTGGCTAAATTTTTTGACATTACCCACACCATTCCGGACGCCATCGGCACCGTCATTGAAACACCCCTCGGGAATGTCATATACCCTGGCGACTTTAAAATAGAGCTTGATTCCAAAGGCAATCCGGAAAACATTGATCCGTATGTGAATTTGGGAAAGGAAAAAAATCTTCTTCTTTTAATGGAAAGCACGAATGTTGAAATGCCTGGGTTTTCAATGTCGGAAAAAACGGTGCGCGAAAATTTAAAACGAATTTTCGCGGCGGCGAAAGGAAGAATTATTGTTGGAACATTTTCCTCTCAAATTGAACGAATAATAGAAATGCTGAAGATAGCCGAATCACTCGGCCGCAAAGTTTTCATTGACGGATACAGTATGAAAACAAATATTGAGATTGCCAAGGAATTAAAACTTTTTGTTCCAAAAAAAGATTCCTTGCTTTCCATAGACAAAATAGATGACTTCCCTCCCGAAAAGGTGCTGGCAATCTGCACAGGCGCGCAAGGGGAAAAAAACTCCTCTATGATGCGAATAGCCAATAAGAAGCACAAATATATCAGAATCAGGCCTGATGACACAATAATCCTCTCTTCGTCCGTTATTCCGGGAAATGAAAGAAGCATACAGAACCTTAAAGATAATCTTGCGCGACAAGGGGCGCGCATAATCCATAATAAGATGGAGGATATCCACGCTAGCGGGCACGCCTACTCCGAAGAACTGAAAATGATGATAAAAATGATTAAACCGAAATTCTTTATTCCAGTGCACGGTTATTATTTTATGCTGAAAACGAACGCGGATCTTGCCGAGTCGGTGGGCATCCCGAAAGAAAACATCGTAACGCCGATGGCGAACGGAATTATTATAGAAACGGACGGCAAGAAAATCCAACCCACCAAGGAGACCGTTCCGGCAAATTACGTGATGGTTGACGGGCTGGGCGTGGGAGATGTCCAGGAGGTCGTTTTGCGCGACAGGCAGATGCTTTCTCAGGACGGAATTTTCGTAATGATAACGGTCATAGACTCTCAAACCGGAAAGGTGAGAAATTCTCCAGACATCATCTCGCGCGGATTTATTTATCTTCGCGAATCGCAGGATATTCTGAAGCAAACCCGTTTTCTCATCAAAAAAACGGTGGAGGAAGCAACTGGGAAAATGCACCCCGTGAACATTGATTATGTAAAAACCCTCCTCCGCGAACGCGTGGCAAAATTCCTCTTCCAAAAGACAAAACGCCGCCCGATGGTCCTACCGGTGATAATTGAGGTGTAGGCGCGAAGCGGTTATCCACAGTTTTCTTGACAAAAATTTTCGGTTGGTTACAATTAAAGCATTAATCCCACTGTCCGTCCTCCGCTTTTGCGGATGACGGCAGTTTTATTTTGTGTTAAAATACCGCTATGAATAGAGCATTCGTATTTATTGACGGAGGAAATTTTTATTTCAAACTGAAAGAACTAAAATCAAAGCTTGACGGCAAAAGCGGTTTGCTCGGTTTTGATTTTGGAAAATTCTCGGAGTGGTTGGTTGAGCCTAACAATTTAACCGAAGTCCGCTATTATCTCGGAGCTGTCAGGCAACAAAACAATAATGAAAAAAGCAGAAAATTATACACTGACCAACAAAGATTGTTCAGAAAACTGCAAAGGCAAAATATCAATCTCGTCTTGGGTCAACTCATCCAACACCCGGACAAAAGTTATCATGAAAAAGGCGTTGATGTTCGTTTGGCTGTGGAAATGATTCGTTACGCGAGACAAGACAAATACGACACCGCTTATCTCGTAAGTTCTGATACGGACCTGGTTCCCGCGGTGGAAGAAGTCAGAATGATTGGCAAAAAAGTTCAATATGTTGGAATACCAAAAGGACAGTCTTTCGGACTGTCAAAAGTGGCGGACGATGTCCGGCTGATAAGACCTGAAGAAATTGGACAATTTTTTGAAGAGTAAAGCCAACCCTCTCTTCCAAAAAACCAAACGCCACCCGATGGTTCTGCCAGTGATAATTGAGGTGTAGACGCGGAACTAAAACTTCCCCGAAGTCCGACTTCAGGGAACAACTTGGCTTTTCGCGTAGCCAGGTTGAATGGTGGTAAACTAAAAACCGCCGATGAAGCGGTTTTTTAAGGGGTCAGGATTTAATAACATTAATTCAATGCATTACCAATCAGATGCCACCCCCATAACAAATTTCCTCTTACTGAGGTCTTGGCACGAGAACACACATAAAGCGCTCCCCCATTAAATCTTATATCGCCACCAAAACTAGAACTGCATCTTGGCCAAGTATTCCTATTCGTTGAACCAATATGCAAGCGAGAACCTGTTAATGTATTTCCATTGATCCAATCGGCGTTGTTTATATTTCCTCCGTTCATTTTTATATCCCCACTCACATCCATGCCCCCACTCACATCAAGATTTCCATTCACATGCATATTGCCATTATTCTCAATTCTTAATTCATTCCCCCAATCCCATGCCCCATTAGTCTTGGGGGCGATGAACAAATCGGTGCGACCGTCGTCCGGAGTGTGGAATATCCAGCTGTTGGTTCCACCCGTGATTAAATTTCCACCCATATTTATGTCTCCACTGTCTCCTCTAGTAGTTATAGTTCCACCCGCTGTCATATTCCCGTTCACGGTCGTATCCCCATTGTTTTTAATAGTAAGGAATTCTCTTCCCGAAGTTGAAATATTTGGTTCGCGAAAAATACGAAATGTGTCATTATTATTATCAATCCACCATGCCGGCGCGGATGTTACATCGCCTAATTGTGTATCAACCAACCCTAATCTGGGAGAACCATTGCCTTCAATAATGACTCTGTTTACAACATCCAACGCCGATTGCGGATTATCTGTTCCGATGCCGACTTTGCCACCGTTCGTGGCGAGATATGTGTCGGTATCCGTTTGGAAGAGACCTTTGATTCCCATGGATCCCGTTTTGTATTGCGTTGAATTTCCAATGTTCACCGGAGCGGGGACGTTGGCGCCCGGAGGAGGAGCCGTTGG
>VAPA010850351.1_pt1 | contig 36354 bp, 34 predicted proteins | sample 3395041 | NCBI WGS metagenome assembly VAPA01 (sample SAMN08290432, study PRJNA428436) | hydrothermal vent metagenome | isolation source: Deep-sea hydrothermal vent chimney | place: Indian Ocean: Southwest Indian Ridge | depth 1973 m m
GCTTCCATCTGCTTTAGTTCTGTCATGTCCCGGAATACCCCCATCAACAGACCTCTGCCTTTAACCATTATCCTGCGGCCGAGTATAGATACAGGCACTTTGACCCCGTCAGAACGTATAATGGTGTTTTCAGAAGAGAGTACCTTATTATTTAAAGCTGTCATATTTGCATGTTCCTGAAATGATTTTTTTGAATACGCTTTAAGATTCGGCGGGTGGAGTTGAGCCTGATGCAGACCCACTATCTCATTATGTGATCTTAGAAGGAGCCCTTCAGCCGCAGGGTTAGCATCTACTATAATACCTGTTTCAGTGTCAGCAAGGAATATGGAATCAGGGGAGCTTTCAAAAAAAACCTTGAACCTCTCTTCGCTTTCCTTCAGAGCTTTTTCAGTCTTTTTGCGCTCGGTGATGTCCTGTATTGTCCCATGAAGGCGGACCACATGACCGGATTCGTCCTTTATGGCTGTACACTTGGTAGAAGTATAGCGAATCTGCCCGTCAGGGCGTATCATATCCAATTCAAGGTCATAAGGCTTGCCTGTATGAACTGCCTTTTCCACAGCCCGCCTCAGGATCTCCCAGCTTTCTTTTGTGTAAAGAGATGAATGATCCGCAAATGCGGGAGGGGGCTGATGCGGATCCACTCCTGTAATCTTATAAAGCTCATCAGACCATTGCACTGTATCGGTTTTAACAACCCAGGTCCAGCTTCCTATATGGGAAAGACTCTGGGCTTCATTCAGCGATGCTTCATTTATCCGGAGCATCTCATCCGCCTTTCTGCGATCTGTAATATCTCTGATGATACTTATAATGCTTGCAAGTTTGTTGTCAATTTTTGAAAATGTTATTGTAATTTCAGCCGGGAAAATCTCTCCATTTTTTCTCTTTAAGAACTGTTCAGTATACATAGACTCTTTATTTTGTTCTATTGCTTTCCGCATCTTAATGCCAAAACCATGGAACCCCTCCTTGTCAGGATAAAATATCTCTGTGCTCTGCCCTATGCACTCTTTTTCTTTATATCCAAAAATGTTTTCTACAGACTTATTTACAAATTCAATCTCTCTTTGAGGCATTTTGACTGTAAAAATAGCCTCACCTATCGAATTATGAAGCTTGCGAAGATAATCCCTCTCTTTTTGAAGTACATCCTCCATCTTCTTTCGTTCGGTAATGTCAAATATTGAACCCTGAACGTAAATTGGCTTCCCATAATTGTCAGAAATGTTTTGAATGTTTTCGTAAACCCAGCGAATCAGTCCGTCTTTGCGTATGATACGGTATTCTCTTACAGTTGAAAAGTTTGGGACTGACCGTAGTTTGTCAGATGTTTCTGAAAAATAAGAAACAACGTCATCCGGGTGAATAACTTTATCCCAGCTTGGATTTCCAGCAGTAAATTCAGCTTCCGTATATCCAGTTATTCCTTTGACATCACCATGAAAAAATAGAGGAACAAAATCTATTGTGCCCTTAAATGCAATTCCCTGGAAGTTCTTAACAAATAAACGGTACTTCTCTTCGCTCTCAAACAATAATTTCTCTGTCTTTTTGCGCTCGGTAATGTCGGTATGAACAGACAAAAATCCTTTTACATGTCCTGTCTCATCCTGCAGGTAATTCCACTTTACTTCAATGTCCTTTTCAATTCCGAGCTTTGTTCGTATTTTCTGCTGATACGAAGTTGGCAGCAATTGATATTTCTTCATCATTGCCAGATAGCCAGGCAATTCATCACGCTGCAATCCGGGAACAAGAAAATCTGCACATGACCGCCCTATAATCTCAAAATCCTCATAACCATAGATTTTCTGGCATGCCTTATTGGCAAAGGTTATGGTCCCAGAGACGTCTAATTCCTGAATTCCGTACGGATTACTATTAACAAGAGTACGATAACGCTCCTCGCTGTCTTTTAATGCCTGTTCCTTCACTTTTACTTCTCTGAATAGAATCGTATATGGTTCGAAAATGCCTGTTTCGATTATTGCCTTGTACATAAGGTAAAATGAAATAATCTCAAAATAATGCCCCAGCAAGTCGGAAAAACTGTAAGAGCCGGGATTAAAAGTAAATAAGACCTCAGAAACAATGGCAGTTACTATAGATGCAACAAGCAATCGAAAAACATTCAAATGGAATTTCTCCTGTTTCTGCAGGAGAACATAGATCGCGGCAAGGTAAATGCCGCAGATAAGATATTCACTGAGCCTCATAAAAAAAGTTAATCCGACGCCTTCAATAAAACAGTCAGGATATATCTTCCAGTAAAAAACAGATAACAGAAAAACTGAAGTAATTGCAGAGTATATTATTATTAGAATGTTAACTCTGATTTTCCTGTCAATAAACAGGGGGGCAATCATTAAGGATAGACTTGCGATATATCTCGCGCCTATCCATAGCTGAGCAGATAAATTGTTTCCATTGCCTGTAAATACACCCATACCATGATAAGCAATAGTGTGCATCAAATCTAAAAGCCCGACAAAAAGGAAGGAAATTCCCAGTAAAAGAAAATAATTGTTCTTGACAATATCTCTGGAATTCCATGCAAATATGAAAATACTGTATGCTATGATTATGCTGAAAGTTTCGGCAAGGATGTGAAAAAACAAATAATTATACAGGCTTATGATATAAAGCGCTGCAAGACAAAGGATACATAAAATTACACATGAATATTGTTTTTTTTTCATCACTGCCCCTAAAAACTGGTTATTATTAAAAACCCTATTTTTGATGTTTTCCCAGCATACTCTCTACTGTGTGACTGCTTTCTTTTTCAAACCTCCAGTTATCTATGGATTCTTTATTAAAACGCCAGCTTCTACCTATTCTAAAGGCAGGAATTTCATTTCTTTTCAGGTAGTTATAAACAGTGACAGGATGGATGCCAAGATATACAGCCAGTTCTTTAACATTAAAAACTAATTTTATTTCTCGCATATACCTTTAAAATCCTATAGTTTTTTTTAGCGGGAGATAGTCTGCCTATGTTAATATTATAATATATGATATTATCTACCCTGTCAATAATAATAATACTATTATAATACTATATTATATTTTAATATAATTTATACGGACAAGGACATATCACTGGAGAAGTACCCGGCAAGAGCGAGGAGTGATTTTGCTTTAAATTAAAGCGATTAGCAGAAAAATCAGGCAGGATTTGCAGAACACATCTAAAAACCAATCAATCGGGTCTCAGGCTTTCAGGATTATGAACAATATCGCTTTCTGCTGTTAACGCACATCTGCTTATTCAACCTTTATATTTTCAATCTTAAAGCCTGCGATTACCACAGTAACTTTATCCCATGTTCTATTAGTTTGCCCAGATTAGAAAACAGCTTACCTCTCATAAAACAATGGGCAAACACAGCATTGCCGTGATAAAATGATTTTGTGATATGTCCCGTTAGAAAAACACTCTGCTGTTTAGACTGGAGAAAAAAGACATGAAGAAAATTGCAGGTAAAACCCCGCGGAAGTTTTCTAACGGGGTATACCTTAATAACAGGCTCGTTCCCAAAACAAAAGCCAGAATCTCTGTCTTTGACCATGGATTTCTATATGGTGACGGTGTCTATGAAACATTAAGGGCATATAATGGCGTGGTCTTTAAGATTGATGAGCATATAGAACGTCTTTTTCGCTCTGCATTAATGATCGGACTTAAACTCCCAAAAACCCACGAAGGAATAAAAAGAGCAATTCATAAAACAATAGAAACAAACAGGCACAAAGAGGCATATATCAGGCTAAGCATCTCAAGGGGCGAGGGGCCATTAGGACTAGACCCCGAACTTTGCGCAAAACCGACTTTCGTAATCATGTCAAACTTATTTAAAGGACATCCGGAAAAGAATTACAGACAGGGAGTAAAAATAGCCATAGTAGATATTAAAAGGAACTTTAAGGGGGCGCTTAATCCAAAAATCAAATCCCTCAATTTTTTAAACAATATACTGGCAAAAATCGAGGCAAAAAACAGAGGGGCTTACGAGGCAATTATGCTGAACCATGAAGGACATATTGCAGAAGGGACGATATGCAATATTTTCTTTGTCAGGAACAATGTTCTGTACACACCTGAAACCGGGGTCGGAATCCTTGACGGAATAACAAGAAAAATCATCCTTGATTCTGCGCGTGACCTTAAGATAAAGACCAAAGAGGGAAAATTCAGGCGAAATGACATTTACAAAGCCAGAGAGGTTTTTATCTCAAATACGACTATGGAGGTAATGCCTGTAACAACAGTTGATGATAAAAAAATTGGAACAAAAACCGGTAAAATCACTAAAATTCTTCACTCGGCATATAAAAAAAATGTCTCAGAGTACATAAGACAGTGTCAGAAGAAATAAAATGCCTGTGTTTTGTGTCAGTGTCAGAAATAAAATAGTGTCAGTTTTCAGTGTCTGTATCAGTTAAGGATTCTACTGACACTAATCACTTACACATGCACTGCTTCTTTTTGACACTAATCACTTACACTTACACTGAATTTTTATAATAATGGAAGACAAAAGCAGCATTGCTAAAATAATTGACCATACCCTGCTTAAGCCTGATGCAACAGAGGCAGACATTAAAAAACTCTGTAATGAGGCAAAAAAATACGGATTTTGCTCTGTCTGCATACACCCGTCTTTTGTAAGGCTTGCTAAAGAACTGCTTTCAGGCTCTGATGTAAACCCTGTCAGTAATAAGCCGGGCATTTCTTCTAACAGTGTAAAGGTCTCAACTGTAATTGGTTTTCCCCTCGGAATGACTCTTGACCGGGTAAAAATATTTGAATCCCGGGAAACCGTTCTGCTCGGAGCCGATGAACTGGATATAGTAATTAATCCAGTAGCTGTTAAATCACACCGCTGGGATGCTGTAAGGAAAGAAATCTCGGATATAGTTACAGCCACACCGGATGTAACACACAAAATAATTATAGAGACTTATTACCTTACAGACGATGAAAAAGCCAAAGCATCCCTGACTGTTATGGAAGCTGGAGCGGAGTTCATAAAGACATCTTCAGGCTTTGCGCCTGCCGGAGCGGTTACAGAAGACATAGAAATAATCAAAACAGCAACAAACGGAAAAATAGGGATAAAAGCTGCGGGCGGCATCAGGACGTTAAAAGATGTCTTGCGTTTTGTCGAGGCAGGGGCAACAAGAATAGGCACAAGCTCAGGAGCTGATATAATATCCGGGTGTACGGTTTCTGATTAACAACTTCAAATATCTTGAAAAAACACTGAAAAATTGATAAAGTAGCCTTTCATACCATGCTTTTACCGAATGAATCGGGGAGAAAATATGCCTGAACTCAATAAACTTAGAAAAGAAATTGATAAAATTGACACCGGGATACTTGAGTTATTAAATAAAAGAACCGATGTTGTTCTTAAGGTCAGAAAAACAAAAAAAACAAATCATCTGAGCCCGCATTCACCTGTGAGAGAGAGGGAGATAATCGCGAGGCTGACCAGAGCAAACAAGGGGCATTTCCCGAATAAAGTTCTTAAGTCAATATACATGGAAATTCTGTCCGCATCTCTCTCATTAGGAAAGCCGTTAAAAATAGCTTATTTAGGCCCTTCAGCAACTTTTACTCATCTTGCAGCGATGGAACAGTTCGGCAAATCAACAACATACCAGCCGCAAAGCACCATAAAAACTGTATTTGAAGCTGTCGAAAGGGGCAGTGCTGAATATGGAATAGTCCCGATAGAAAATTCGACTGAAGGTATTGTGAATTACACCCTTGATATGTTCGTAGACTCTGACCTTAAAATCGCATCTGAGATAATGCTCCGGATATCGCACAACCTTCTTTCAAAAACCGGAAGAAAATCTCAAATTAAAAAAATTTACTCCAAGCCACAGGCTATTGCCCAATGCAGGGTCTGGCTTAATGAAAATTTTCCGCGTGTGCCTATTGTAGATGAACTTAGTACAGCTGCAGCTGCAAAAAGAGTTTCTAAAGACCCTTCTTCTGCCGCAGTTGCAAGCGAACTCGCTGCTTCTATTTACAAACTGAAATTCGTCAGCAAAGGGATAGAAGATTACAAAAAAAATTATACCCGTTTCCTTGTAATTTCAACAGAATCACCTCATAAAACAGGTAAAGACAAGACTTCTATTATGTTTACCATAAAAGACAAGCCCGGCGCACTCTTCTCAATACTAAAGTATTTTGCTAAAAACAGGCTGAACCTTACAAAGATTGAATCACGACCTTCAAAGAGAAAAGCCTGGGAATATATTTTCTTTGTAGATATGGAAGCTCACATTGAAGATAAAAAAGTGGAAAAAGCGGTTCAGGAAGTAAAAAAAGAGTGCCTGTTTCTTAAGGTTCTGGGTTCTTACCCCTCTGCAGAGTAAAAGATCAAAATTAAAAAATAAGGATTCAAGGGGTCCGGGGTGCAAGGATTCAAGTGTTGGATTCAGTTCTTATAAATTTTATTTTAACTGAAACTCTCGAATCCTAGAACCCCTGCCTGCCGACTGGCAGGCTCGAACCCTTTTAAATTTTATGATACGCGTTCCTGAATATATAAAAACCATTAAACCCTATATCCCGGGCAAGCCGATAGAGGAACTTGAAAGAGAACTCGGGATTACAGATTCTATAAAGCTCGCTTCCAATGAGAACCCGATAGGGCCTTCCCCGCTTGTATTTAAGACCATACGCAAAGGCCTGCGCGATTTAAACAGATACCCTGATGGAAGCTGTTTTTTTCTGAAAAAAGCCTTATCTGAGACATTAGGAGTATCCCCCGGGGAGATCCTGCCCGGCAATGGTTCCAATGAAATTATTGAATTAGCGGTCAGGACATTCCTGGGACCGGGTGATGAAGCTGTTATGGCTCTTCCCTCCTTTGTTGTCTATTCAATGATTGTACAGGCGGCAGGAGGGAAAAGTGTTATAGTGCCGCTTAAAGAGTGGCGTCATGACCTTGAGGCGATGGCATCGAAAATATCAGGAAAAACCAGAATTGTTTTTATAGCAAACCCCAATAATCCTACCGGTACAATAAATACAAAAGCAGAGATGGACGCTTTTATGAAAAAAGTTCCTGATGATGTTCTGGTAGTAGTTGATGAGGCATATTATGAGTATGTTTCTTCGCCAGACTACGCTGACAGCATGAAATACTTTAAACAGGACAGAAACATATTGATCCTGAGAACCTTTTCTAAAATATACGGACTCGCCGGTCTCAGGATAGGCTATGGTATTGCAAATGCCCCGGCAATAACAGAAATGAATAAAGTCCGGCAGCCTTTTAATATTAATTCTCTGGCACAGGAAGCCGCGCTCGCCGCCTTAAAGGACAAAACACATATTTTAAAGGTAAAAAAAACAAACGAAAGAGGGAAAAAGCATCTTTACAAAGAGCTTAAGGCTATGAAAATACAATATGTGCCTACCGAGGCAAATTTTATATATATTATTTTAGAGAATACTGCTGCAGCCGGTTTACACGATGACCTGCTTAAACTGGGAGTTATCGTACGGCCTATGGGACCTAAGGAATTACGCATCACGATAGGCCTGCCAAAAGAAAATAAAAGGCTGATTGAAGCACTTAGAAAAATTCAAAATAAATGAATTTTTCAATTGTCAATTGTCAATTGTCAATTGTCAATTTTATAGGGGGATAAAATGGATATTATTGTACTTAAACCAGGCGCTACCAGCAAAGAACTGCGCAATATCGTAAAAAAACTGGAGGGCAGGGGTTTTAAATCACACATCTCTAAGGGCACTGAGAGAACAGTCATTGGTGTAATCGGCGACACATCAAAGATTACAGAAGATGAAAACAGCGCATTTCAGATAATGCCGGGGGTTGAAAAAATCCACCGAATTATCAAGCCCTTCAGGCTTGCAAGCAGAGATTTTAAACCTAAAAACAGTGTTATTAAAATCAGAGGACATTCGATAGGGGGCAAAAAGATACACATTATGGCAGGGCCATGCGCTATTGAAAAAATGTCTACACTCCTGAAGATAGCAAAAGAAGTTAAAAAAGCCGGCGCAACATTCATTAGAGGCGGAGCTTTTAAACCCAGAACATCCCCTTACAGTTTTCAGGGACTCGGGGAAGAAGGATTAAAGATCCTCGCACACGCCAGGGAGAAAACCGGCCTGCCTGTTGTTACGGAACTCATGGACCCGAGGGATATTAATGTAGTCCTTAAATATGTCGATGTTATCCAGATCGGTGCCAGGAATATGCAGAACTTCAGGCTGCTGCAGGAAGTAGGCTCTCATAACAAACCCGTACTTCTAAAGAGAGGTCTTTCTGCAACAATAAAAGAACTTCTAATGGCTGCTGAATATATAATGTCACAGGGCAATAACAAGGTTATACTCTGCGAAAGAGGGATTAGGACTTTTGAAACAGCTACAAGGAACACCCTTGATTTAAATGCCGTACCTGTATTAAAAAACCTTACTCATCTGCCTGTTATTGTTGACCCCAGTCACGGAGCCGGTAAATGGGATCTTGTCGCCCCCATGTCAAAAGCTGCGGTAGCAGCAGGTGCGGACGGCCTTATGATTGAAGTCCATACAAAACCTGAAGAAGCACTGTCTGACGGAGACCAGTCTTTAAAACCGGAAAAATTTAAAACCCTCATGAAAGAGTTAAGATTAGTTGCAAAAGCAGTAGGAAGGACAATATAAAAAAATTGTCAATTGTCAATTGAATTCAGAATGCTCTGTATTTATTTGCAATTACATTAAAAATGGATATAAACACAGATATAAAAAAAGTAACAGTGATCGGTGTCGGCCTTATAGGCGGCTCTTTTGCCCTTTCACTCAGGAAGTCCGGCTTCACCGGAAAAATAACCGGGATAGGGAGAAAAGAGGAAAACCTCATTAAGGCAAAAGATTCAGGGATTATAGATGAATACTTATTTGCGCCTGAAGAGGGGGTCAAAGACGCAGACCTGATCTTACTTTCCACACCTGTAGGAGAGTTCATCCGTATTGTAAAGGATATAAGAAATCACATAAAAAAAGGCTCTATAGTTACTGATGTCGGCAGTGTTAAAGCCAAAGTAATAAATCAGATTGAACCTTTGATGCCCGAGGGTGTGAATTTTATCGGCGGACACCCGATAGCCGGGAAGGAATGTTCAGGAGCAGAGGCTTCTTCTGATAATCTGTTCAATAATGCAAGATATATTATTACACCAGGCCCTGGCACTAATAAGGAAGCACTGGATAAAGTTGTTGCGCTATGGAAATCTTTCGGCTCTAAAATAGTTTCTATGACTCCTGATGAGCACGATGCAATTTTTGCCGCTGTAAGCCATCTGCCCCACGTAGCAGCCTATGCTCTTGTAAATACCATAATGGGTCTGCACGGTAATGAGAATATTCTCCAGCATGGCGGCAGGGGGTTTAAGGACATGACAAGGATCGCGTTAAGCCCTCCTGTGCTGTGGCGGGATATATGCGAGTATAACAGGGAACATATGCTCAAATCTCTTGAACTTTTTTCATCTTCTATTTCTCATATAGAGAGTCTCATAAAAAAATCTGACTGGGACAATCTCTGGAAAGAGTTCCAGAAAGCAAGAAATGGCAGGCAGACCCTTGAGTCAGATTGATATCGAACAGAGCGGCCCGTTAAAAGGTGATATAACACCCCCGCCGGATAAATCTATTTCCCACAGAGCTGTAATAATTTCCTCTCTGGCTGAAGGCAGAAGCTCAATAAAAAATTTCCTTCACGCAGAAGATTCAATGAGAACACTTGAGGCTTTCAAACAGATGGGTGTTGATATAAAGGAAACTGAGGGGTCAAGGGATCAAGGGGTCAAGGGGTCAAAAAACTTAGTTGTTAACGGCAAAGGATTGAATGGACTTAAAGAGCCTGAAAACATCATAGATTGCGGAAATTCAGGCACAACAATGAGACTTTTAAGCGGCGTGCTCGCCGGACAGCCTTTCACCGCTAAACTCACCGGGGATTCATCTTTAAGAAAAAGACCCATGCAGAGAGTCATTGATCCTCTCTATAAGATGGGAGCTGAAATAAATTCAGAACAGGGGGGTTATCCTCCCCTTAACATAAAGGGGGGAAACCTTAGTCCGGTAAATTATAACTTAAGCATAGCAAGCGCGCAGGTCAAATCAGCAATCCTTTTTGCCGGCCTTTTTTGCAATGGGACTACTTCTGTAACCAGCCCCGGAAAATCAAGAGACCATACTGAAAATATGCTAAGAGCAGCAGGTGCCGAGGTAACTGAAACCGGACAGAAGGTCAGTATTAAAGGTATTGATAAACTCAAACCTATAGATATAACCATTCCGGGTGATTTTTCTTCGGCTGCTTTTTTTATTGTTGCCGGGCTTCTCATCCCCGGCTCTGAGATATTAATAAGGAACGTGGGGTTAAATACTACAAGGATTAGTCTTCTTAGTATTTTAAAGGATATGATAAAAAGTGACAGTAAAAAGGTCATTGCAGAAACTATACAGCTGCTTAAGATGAGGACTGTGTCTTACGAGCCTGTTGCTGACATCCTTGTTAAACATGCTGAACTTAAAAGTGTTAAGGTGGGAAGCAGCAGACTTATCAGTGCTATTGACGAATTTCCCATCCTGTGTGTTGCAGCGGCAAATGCAGAGGGTGTTACAGAAATTACTGGCGCAGGAGAATTGAGGGTCAAGGAATCAGACAGAATAGCATCGATGGCTTCTGAATTAAAAAAAATGGGGGTTAAAGTCAAAGAACTTGATGACGGCATTATCATTACTGGAAGTAAAACCCTTAAGGCGGCAAAGGTACAGAGCAACGGGGACCACAGAATAGCGATGGCTATGACTGTAGCAGGACTTGTATCCGACGGAAAGACCGAAGTTGACAACAGTGATTGTATAGACACATCATTCCCGGGATTTAAAACAATGCTGGACAAACTAATAAAACCTTAAGAATAATCCTGATAATTCTGCCATAAAAAAAAAGGAGCTGAAATGGCTAAAAAAGGCACACCAGTCACAACTGAAAAACAGAAGGCCTTTCTACCATCTGAAGAATTTTCAAAAAATGCTCATGTTAAAAGCATATCTGAATATGACATGCTCTACCAAAGATCAGTTAATGACCCTGAGGGCTTCTGGTCAGAAATGGCTGAAAACAACCTGTCATGGTTTAAAAAATGGGATAAAGTTGTCGAAAGGGACTTTAAAAAACCGGAGATCAAATGGTTTCAGGGCGGTAAATTAAACGTCTCTTATAACTGCCTTGACAGACATTTAAACACATTCAGAAAAAACAAGGCGGCGCTTATATGGGAAGCAGAAAACGGCGATAATAAAATATATACATATCAGGAACTGCACCGGAATGTCTGCAGGTTCGCCAATCTTCTCAAAAAATCAGGAGTCAAAAAAGGAGACAGAGTTGTTTTTTATATGCCCATGATCCCTGAACTGGCTATAGGCATGCTGGCCTGCAGCCGGATAGGTGCTATACACAGTGTAGTATTCGGAGGATTCAGCGCCGCTGCGCTTAAGGACAGAATTATTGACTGCGGAGCAAAAATCATTGTCACGTCAGACGGCTCTTTCAGGGCCGGAAAAGTCATCCCTCTTAAAAAAAATGTGGACACAGCGATGGCAGAAGCGCCTGAAATACAGAAGTGCCTTGTATTCAGAAGAACCGGCATAGCGATTGTTATGAAAAAGGACAGGGATTTTTTTGCCGAAGACGAGCTTGCCAGGGATGACATATCATCATGGTGCGACCCTGAAGAGATGGATGCTGAAGACCCGCTTTTTATCCTGTATACAAGCGGAAGCACAGGAAAACCAAAAGGACTCCTCCATACAACCGCGGGATACCTGCTTTATACAACAGCAACATTCAAGTACATATTTGACTATCATGAGGAGGATACATACTGGTGCACAGCTGACATAGGCTGGATAACAGGCCATTCCTACATTGTTTACGGGCCATTAAGTTATGGGGCAACAAGTATTATGTTTGAAGGCGTTCCGTCCTATCCCCAGCCTGACAGATTCTGGGAAATAGTAGAAAAATACAGGGTAAATATATTTTATACCGCCCCTACAGTAATCAGGGCGCTCGCGAAAGAGGGTGATGAATGGACCAGAAATAGAGATATCAGCAGTCTAAGACTTTTGGGTTCGGTAGGAGAACCTATAAACCCGGAGGCATGGCTCTGGTATCACAGGAACATAGGCAGGGAGAAGTGTCCGATAATAGATACATGGTGGCAGACTGAAACAGGGGGCATTGTAATTTCTTCGCTTCCCGGCGCAGTGCCCATGAAACCAGGTTACGCCGGCAGGCCTTTTTTTGGAATTGAGCCTGTTATAATCAAAACAGACGGTTCTTTGTCCGGTACTGGAGAAGAGGGCTCACTTGCGATTAAAAATGCATGGCCCGGAATAGCAAGGTCTATATACGGAAATCCTGCCCGTTATAAGGAAACATACTTTTCCCAGTTCAAAGGTCATTATTTCAGCGGTGACGGGGCGAGTGTTGATGAACAGGGAGATTACCACATACAGGGTCGAATAGATGATGTTATAAACGTCTCGGGACACAGGCTCGGTACTGCAGAAGTGGAGAGTTCCCTTGTCGCACACCCTTCTGTATCAGAAGCAGCAGTCGTGGGCTTTCCGCATGATATAAAAGGCCAGGGGATATATTCATTCATAATCCTGAACAGCGGTTTTAGCGGCAGCGCACAACTTGAAAAAGAACTTCTTGCCCAGATAAGAAAAGATATAGGCCCTATCGCAAAACCGGACGCTATACAGTTTGTTGACGGCCTTCCGAAGACCAGGAGCGGAAAAATAATGAGAAGAATTCTAAGAAAGATAATTGAGGGCAAAGAAAAAGAGATCGGGGATACCTCTACGCTTGCCGATCCATCGGTAATTGAAAAGTTAATTGAGGAGAAGAAAACCGTTAACCATTAATTGCATTATTCTAACAACTAATAACGGGAGGTGTTTATGCTTTATTTATCTGTTTTTGACGCAAAGGAAAAGATTTCGGCACATGAAATAAACAAGGAGAGGGCTGAATGGTATAAAAAGGGAAGGGACAAAATTTTCCATAAGATGTGCCATCGGATAGAGAGGTATGAGATTGCAGGAAAGTCTCCGCTAAGGATCATGTTTATAATAGATACGGACGATCCCCATGCCCTTAATTTCCTGTCCCGTCATTTCGGTGACAAATGGATATCAAACAGTTTTCCAGTCCTGCAAAGGGAGATGTTTGAAGCTATGGAAGAGGACAAACACATAATTGGAGGGTAAATGCCGATTCTCCATCAAAAAAGTTATTATTTAGTACATGAAGTTAGAATAAGCGATATATGCAGGCATCAAATACAAATATCGAAATCCGAAACTCTAAACAATATCGAATGACCCAAACTCTAATGACCAAAACAAATAATACTTAATAACTACCTTAAGCATAGAGTTTCGAAGTTTGAATTTTTGATATTCGAATTTGTTTAGTGCTTCGATATTCGTATTTCGGATTTTTAAACATTGCATGTTTCGATTTAAGTTCTAGTTTGGATTATCGATACAGAGATCTAATATTGATGAAGAATGTAATCACAATAGACGGGCCTTCAGGCTCCGGGAAAAGCACTGTATCAAGGCTTGTTGCCGAGAAGCTCGGTTATGGATACCTTGATACAGGCGCTCTTTACAGGGCCGTAGCCTGGAAGGTAAAAGAGGAGAAAGCTGACATTGAAAACGTGGAAAGTCTCGGCAAAATCCTTAAAAAAATAGATATCACGTTTGACAAAAAAAGAATTATGGTAAATGGAACTGATGTAACATCCCGTATACGTGACCCGGATATTGGTGAGTTAAGCTCCAGGGTTTCAGCCAAGCCTGCTGTAAGAAAACATCTTTTCACTGTTCAACGGCAAATCGGGCTTAAAGGCAATGTGGTTATTGAAGGCAGAGATACCGGGACTGTCATCTTTCCCGAGTCAGAGAACAAATTCTTCCTTGATGCAAGCATTGAAGAAAGAAGCAGAAGAAGGTATGAGGAGCTAAAAAAATCAGGGTCAGTTGAATTAGACTCAATCATAGAGGGCATAAAAACACGGGACAAACGGGACTCAACAAGAGAACATTCCCCCCTTAAAAAGACAGCAGATATGATATATATAGACACCTGTCATCTTTCCGTGGAAGAGGTTGTTAAAAATATAATAGGAGCTCTTAAAAAGTCTTGACTCTTAAAAACAAACAAAAAAACAGTGTTGTCCCGAATAATAACTGCAGAGCAATTCCATGAAGAATAGAAAACAATTCAGCGATTTTGTTTACAGGTTTATTATTTTAGTCATTAAATTTATCTTTTATATTAACGGCGGTCTGCAGGTTAAAGGAATAGCCAACGTGCCTGCAGAAGGAGGGGTGATTATCGCGCCTAACCACACAAGCTACATAGATCCTCCTTTGATAGGCGCTGTACTGCCAAAAAGGTCAACCTTTATGGCAAGAAAGGAGCTTTTTAAAATCCCCCTTATCGGCAGTTTCATAAAATTGTTTGCACTGCCTGTAGACAGAGAAAAACCACACCATTCAACCATAAAGAAAGTTATAACAATCCTTAAAAACGGTGGATTATTTGTTATATTCCCTGAAGGGCAAAGGAGTGAAAACGGCAAACTGCTGCAAGGCAAGAGGGGAATCGGTATGATAGCGCATCTCAGTAATGCAGCCATTGTCCCCACGCTTATCATAGGGTCTGATAAAGCCCTGCCTGTCGATGCCCGGTGGCTCAAAAGGACAAAGATATCCATTATATTTGACACCCCCATATATCTATCCGAGATCAACCATGATGGAGATAACCCGTCAGAAAATATAACAAAAACAATTATGCTTAAAATCGGGGAGCTTAAGAAGCGGTATGCAGATAATTGTAGCTAAAAAAGCGGGATTTTGTTTTGGGGTCAAACGCGCTATTGACATCGCTTTTAACCTGGCTAAAAACAAAAAGGGTGAAGTGTACAGCCTTGGTCCTATTATTCACAACCCTCAGGTAATTGAAAAACTTACGGCAGCGGGAATAGCCCCGATTGAGGATGTGCACTCTGCTGACATAAATACCCTTATTATCAGAACACATGGGGTATCGCCCAAGGTTTATGCGGAAATTTCCAAAACTGGCTGTCAAATAATAGATGCAACATGTCCATTTGTCAAAAAAGCCCAGAAACACGTACAAACCCTTAAAAGAGATGGTTATCAGGTGCTTATTCTGGGCGACAGACAGCATCCTGAGGTTCAGTCCCTGCTCGGTTTTGCAGGAGATAATGTTATCGTTACAAGCGGTAATGAACCCCTGCCGGCTTTAAAAGGCAAAATCGGAATAATCGTTCAGACAACACAACCTTCTGAAACGCTGAAAAAGATGGTATGCCAGGTAGTTGACCATGTAAAAGTAGTAAAAATATACAATACTATCTGTGATTCTACCTCCTCAAGACTGGAAGAAACAAAAAATCTTGCGCAGATGGTCGATCTCATGGTTGTTATAGGAGGAAAAAACAGCGCTAATACTACCCAGCTAACTACCCTTTCAAAAAGTATTTGTGCTAAAGTACATCACATAGAGACTGCTGATGAGCTTCTGAGAAAATGGTTCAAAGGAGTAAAAAAGGTAGGCTTGACCGGGGGAGCCTCAACTCCTCAATGGATTATTGACTCGGTAATTGAAAAACTTAAAGAAATTTCTAGCGAGAAATAATATAATATAGCAGTGCGTAACACTTGCCCGCTTGCTGGCAGGAATCGCATAGAGTAAATACTTATTTAAAAATTCTACAAAACCTGTGTGATTACAGGATGATGCAAATTTTGTGACAGATGGATATAAGACAATGGAACTGCAAAAAGAAGATTTAGAAAAATTTTACGAAGATACTTTCTGGGGATTACAGGAAGGTACGATAATTAAAGGCAAAATCATCCATATAAACGATGACGGGGTTATTGTAGACATAGGGACCAAATGTGAAGGTCTTGTGCCTGCTGCTGAATTTTCCGCGGTAGAGCTAAACAAGTTAAAACCCGGCAGTGAGATTGAGGTCTATATAGTTAATGCTGAAAACTTCGAAGATTTTATAAGACTTTCAAAAGAAAGAGCAACAAGAATAAAAATATGGGAAATGCTGGAAGAGGCTTTTCAAAAAGGCACTCATATTGAAGGTAAAATCACCGGCAAAGTAAAGGGTGGGATGACTGTTGATGTTGAAGGGGTAAATGCTTTTCTTCCCGGTTCACATATTGACCTGAAAAGCTCCGCTGATACAGACCACCTGATGGGTCAGGTAAGCACATTTAAAGTAATAAAAATAAATACTAAAAAATCTAATGTAATAATATCGAGACGAATTATCCTTGAAGAACAAAGGGAAGAGCGCAGGAAAGAAACTCTCGTCAATCTCAAGGAAGGGACTGTAATTAAAGGCACGGTCAAAAACCTCACAGATTACGGGGCTTTCTTTGATCTGGGCGGTGTAGATGGGCTGCTGCACATTTCAGACATGTCCTGGGGAAGGATCAGTCATCCGGGAGAACTGTTCCGTATAGGCGGCACCGCTGATCTGATTGTACTTAAGTTTGACCAGGAAACAGAAAGGGTCACTCTCGGTTTTAAACAAAGAAAACCTGATCCCTGGTCAAAAGCAGAAGAAAAATATCCTCCGGGAACTAAAGTTACCGGAAAAATCATAAATATTGTCGATTACGGAATTTTTATAGAGCTTGAAGAAGGCCTTGAGGGGCTGGTACATGTAACAGAGTTCGAATGGCTGGAAAAAGTCAAAAAACCCTCCAAATATTTTTCAATAGGAGATACGGTAGAAGCTATTATTTTAAATGTTAACTGCACAGATAAAAGAATATCTCTAAGTATTAAACAGCTTAAACCAAACCCATGGGAAAGTGTGAAGCAAAAATACTCTGTTGGACAGAAAATTTCCGGAGAGGTTAAAAGTTTTACTGATTTTGGTGCCTTCATAAGCCTTGAAGAAGGTATCGATTCCCTGCTTCATATATCTGACATATCGTGGACAAAACATATAAAACACCCTTCTGAAGTCCTTCAAAAGGGCCAGGACATTGAAGTTGTAATCCTTAATATTGATACAGAAAAAGAGCGGCTGGCAGTTGGGTTAAAGGAACTGACTCCTGATCCATGGATAGAAGAAATTCCCAATAAATTTCATGAAGGGGAAAATGTAAACGGGAAAATAGTTAAAATCTCTTCTGCAGGCCTTTTTCTGGAGCTTGAAGGGGAAGTAGAGGGCCTGGTATATTCCTCTGAAATAGAGATGGCTCAAGATCAAAAAATCGAAGATACTTTCAAGACCGGGGAAGAATTAAATGCAAGAATCATAAAAGTAGATTTATCTGAGCGTAAAATCGGACTCAGCATGAAAACAGATCTGGAAGTCTAGGACATGAAAAAGATTTTAATTTTTTTCTTTATTATCATTATATTTATCGCCTCCTTAAGCCTTATCCTCACCTTTATGCATAAAGTTCCAATTTATGATAAAGTCGCGATCATACGGGTGGAAGGCATAATACTCGATTCCCGAAAAACGATCGAAGAGATAAAAGATTACTCAGAGGATTCTTCTGTAAAAGCTGTTGTGCTCAGGGTTAACAGCCCGGGTGGAGGGGTAGCGCCGGCTCAAGAGATATATGATGAAGTATTAAAGCTGAAAGAGAAGAAAAAAGTGGTTGTCTCCATGGGTTCTGTAGCTGCCTCTGGAGGTTATTATATCTCAAGCCCTGCTGACAGGATAGTTGCAAACGCAGGGACATTAACAGGTTCCCTCGGAGTAATTATGGAAATACCCAATTTTGAAGGCTTAATGGATAAAATAGGGGTAAAGACACAGATAATCAAAAGCGGTAAGCATAAAGACATCGCCTCGGCGTTCAGAATCATGACAGCGGAAGAGAAGGAAATTCTTCAGGCACTTCTGGACGATGTCCACAGCCAGTTTATAACGGCAGTATCTGAAAGCAGGGGGATTGATTACGAAGACATTAAAAAAATTGCTGACGGGCGCATTTTTACAGGTAAAAAAGCCATGGAACTCGGGCTGGTCGATGAGCTTGGCAATCTCGACCATGCAATTAAATTAGCGGGAGAACTGAGCGGAATAAAAGGCAAACCGCGAGTTGTTTCCAAAAAAAATAAATTCAGCCTGTGGGACATCTTTAGCGGTAATTTCCCTAAAAAGCTTATCAGGCAAAATTTCCCTACTATCAGTATGAAATACCTGCTCATGCCTTAAAAGAAATAAATGGGGAAATCTGCACATCAAATATTAATAGGGATAATCAGTATAATAAATATTATATAAGGAGGTTTTTGCTATGACAAAATCAGTACTTATTGAAAAAATAGCAGAAAAAATCAAAAATCTTACAAAAAAACAGACTGAAGTAGTTGTAGAAACTGTTTTTGACAGCATCAAGGATTCCCTTGCAAAAGGTGGAAAGGTCGAAATAAGAGGTTTTGGTAATTTCAAACTCCGCAGCAGAAAAGCCAGAAAGGCCAGAAACCCAAAAACTGGCGAGTCAGTTGATGTCCCGGCTAAAAAAGTCCCTTATTTCAAAGTCGGTAAAGAACTCCGGGAGATGATAAATAAATAAACCCCGTTACCACCTTCTTGCTTTTGCAAGAAAGCAGGGGGGCTTTCTAACGGGGTGAATCCCTGATGCCCAGGATCTCTCTCAGAGTTATTCTTAACAGGTTCTACAGGGAATATAATTTCAAGGAAAGACTTAAGCTCGATCCTCTCAGGTTTCCCCATATGTACTCAACTCCGGAGGATGTTGAGATCGCCGGTTTTATAGCCTCACTGTTTGCCTACGGAAGAGTCGATCTTTTTATCCCTGTAATTGAAAGGATTCTAAAACCCTGCGGAAAACACCCTGCCCTTTTACTGAAAAATTTCACTCTAAAGAAACACTATAAATGCTTTAAAGGTATAAACTACAGGTTTAACAGGGAAAAAGACATCATATGCCTCATGTATATGCTGAATTACGTTCTGAAGGAGTGGGGTTCTTTAAGAAACCTGTTTTACCACCACTATAAGCCTGAAGATAACGATATCGGCCCTGCATTAAAAGGTTTCGTTGATTTATTCCTAAGCATTGATACATCATCAGTTTACGGAAAGAATATTAAACCGAACGGTCTTGCACAGTTTTTCCCTTCTCCTGAAAAAGGCAGTGCCTGTAAACGCATGAACCTCTTTCTAAGGTGGATGATAAGGACTGCAGACATAGACATGGGCATATGGGATAAGATTCCTCCTTCTAAACTGATCATCCCTCTTGATACTCATATATCAAAAATCTCAAGATGTCTTGGTCTGACAAAAAGGACTGCTTCAGACTGGAAGACCGCCAGAGAGATAACCACATCCTTGAAAAAATTAGACCCGATTGATCCTTTGAAATATGATTTCGCCCTGTGTCATCACGGCATATCCGGATTGTGTAAAGGTATGAACCATGCGGTTCATACTAAAGAAAAAAAATTTAAAGAGACATGTAAAGACTGTATTCTTTATCAAAGATAATACCGCTTTTCACTGCATAGCAGAAAAAAATCCCCTTATGATATAAATCATAGATAAAACAAAATAAATCCTGTAAAACATAGACACTCGCATGATTTTTAAAATTGATCTTCCCATAAAATCAGATGATAAACTGGGCAAATACATATTGCATCCTGATAAACCCTTAAAAGAAAAACCCTGCTCATGACTTGATCCCGTCATTTACTGTTATGGACTGTATAACAAATATTTTGAAAAATATCATTTTGACTGCTATTATTATATAGCAGAATCATACTACTGAAACCGGAGGGGAATATGGAAATATTGGATCTAAAAAAGTTGATTAAATTTTACCCGGACAAAATATCCAGGGAGATGCTGGCTGAAAAACCCGAGATGAGAGTTGCGCTGATGTGTCTTGAGCCGGGCCAGAAATTAACTCCTCATAAAGCGCCTCTGAGACTTTTGATGTATGTTGTTGAAGGCAAGGGCACCGTCACTGTCGGCGATGAGAAAATTGAAGCGGTTGAGAAGACAGGCATTCTCTGCGATCCAATGGTCCCGCACGGCTTTGAGGCTGATAAGGGAGAAAAACTCGTTGTAATGGCAGTGGTAACTCCTGTGGATTAATCATAGCCCTGTTTAACATCTTCTGGCTGTGAATGGCTAAAGATTTAAAATTTCGGTATTTATATTTCTTATAACGTATTTCATTTTCTTTCAAATAAAATATGTTAGTATACTTAATACTATTTCTAAAAGGAGGTCAATATGAAAATACCTGTAGTCGATTATGATTTATGCGAAGGTTGCGGCACATGCATTGAGCTTTGCCCTGAGGTATTTGAGCTGAGGGACGATGAAAAAGCTTATGTCATTGCAGAAGATAAATGCGATTCATGTAATTGCGAAGAAGCAGCTGACACATGTCCTACAGAAGCAATAACTTTTACCGATGGGTAAGAGCACCTTTATTCAAAATCAGATACCCCGTTAGTTATATAAGAAAATATACCTGACGGGGTATTTTTATCGCTATTTCCACGCGGTAAAATGATTCTTTCCGGTTGTTTTTCCTGAATTCCTCAAAATCTCCGCAAACAGAGCCCGCCTGTCAGGTAAAAATTGATTTTGAAATTGAAATTCAATTTCCTTGACAAACGATACCCCTGATCTTTAAAATATAATATCCTGAAATGAATAAAACTGCCAAAAAACATAATGTCTCGGAAAAAAAAGAACGCCTGAAAACCTTTCTTAAGGAAAAAGGCCTTAAGTCCACAAGACAGAGGGACATCATCACAACTGAATTCCTTAAAACTTCTGAACATATAACCGCGGAGGATCTATACAGGAAAATTATCAGAAAAAATAAGGAGATAGGCTATACGACTGTTTACAGGACTCTTAAGCTTCTCACAAAATCCGGTCTGGCTACCGAGAGGGTCTTTGCAGACAATCTTACACGGTACGAACCCCTTTCAGCTGAAGACCATCACGATCACCTGATATGTATGAACTGCGGGTCAATTAAAGAATTTGAAAATACAAGGATAGAAAGACTTCAGGAAAGGATCGCTGATGAATTCGGCTTTGACACCATAATACACAAAATGGAACTTTATGGTTATTGCAGAAAATGCAGGTCCAGCGGTTCCGGACTTAAAAACCCTGTTGAGAAATAAATATGCACAATCACCGGCATAGTAAAAAAATCAAAGAATCCTCAACCGGCATTCCAAAGCTGGCACTTGTCGGTAACCCAAACGTGGGCAAAAGCGCTATCTTTTCTCTGCTGACAGGCCGGTATGTGACCGTCTCCAACTATCCCGGCACAACTGTTGAGGTAACAAGAGGCGGCACAACCTTAAACAGAGAAAAAACTTTAATTATCGATACGCCGGGAGTAAACACTCTTGTACCAATGAGTGAAGACGAAAAGGTTACAAGGGATATCCTTCTTGAAGAAAGAATAACCGCAGTCATTCAGGTTGCAGATGCAAAAAACATGAAAAGGTCTCTATTCCTTACTCTTCAAATTATTGAAATGGGTGTTCCCGTCATTATTGACATGAATATGAAGGACGAATCATTAAACAGGGGAATCGATATCAATGACGAGGTGCTTAAAAACATTCTGGGTGTTGATATTGTTTCAACAATAGCTGTCCAGAAAAAAGGTATAGATACCCTTAGAAAGGCCTCTGCCAGCCCAAAAATCTCAAGTTTCAGATTTTCTTATGACCCGAAAATAGAAGAATATACTGCCCGTATTGAAGCTGTTCTGCCTGATTCAAACATATCTAAACGCTCAATCGCTATCATGGTACTTTCAGGAGATAAAACCCTGAAGAACTGGCTCCATAAAAACATGACAGAAGATGATATTAACAGGATTGAGACATTGAGAGATGAATTGGCAGCTAAATACTCTTTACCGCTTAATTACATTATCAGCCAGCAGAGACTCAGGATAGCTGATGGTATTTTGAGCCGGATACTCACCAAAATCCCTGTTAAACAAGGGGGCATCTCTGCCTTTTTAGAGAAGACCTCTACGCATCCTGTATGGGGATTCCCTTTTTTATTCCTTGTTCTTTTCTGCATATATGAATTTGTCGGAAGGTTCGGTGCCGGCACACTGGTTGATTTGATTGAAGACATTGTTTTCGGTGAATATTTAAACCCTCTGGCCGAAAGAACAGTAACAGCGTTTATTCCGATAACATTTCTGCAGGATCTTCTGGTCGGTCCATATGGAATCATAACCATGGCCCTGACCTATGCAATCGCCATAATTCTTCCCATAACTGCGACCTTTTTCATCGCATTTGCGATTCTGGAGGATTCAGGCTATCTTCCACGTCTTGCCGCAATGTTAAACAAAGTTTTCAGGGCTATAGGCCTGAACGGTAAGGCCGTACTGCCCATGGTGCTCGGCCTCGGCTGTGACACAATGGCTACACTTACCGCAAGAATCCTGGATACGCGTAAAGAAAGACTTATAGTGACGCTTCTGCTCGCTCTCGGGGTACCGTGTTCAGCCCAGCTCGGTGTGACAATGGGAATGTTTGGTAAACAGCCATTAGGCGCAGTTCTCATATGGGGAGGGGTTTTAGTCGGTGTAATTATTTTTGTAGGTTTTATTTCTGCAAGACTCCTGCCGGGGCAAAAGTCTGATTTTATACTCGAAATACCCCCGTTAAGATTACCGCAATTTTCAAACATTCTCATAAAAACACTTGGACGTATAGAGTGGTATTTAAAAGAAGCTGTCCCATTATTCATCCTCGGGACTTTAATACTCTTTACGCTTGATAAAACAGGACTTCTGCCAATTATAGAAAATGCTGCATCTCCAATAATTGTAAATTTTCTCGGACTGCCGGCAAAAGCCACTGAATCATTTATAATCGGCTTTTTAAGAAGAGACTACGGCGCCGCCGGGCTTTTTACCCTGCAGGAGCAGGGGCTTCTCAATACTAATCAGGTTGTGGTCGGATTAACAACTATCACCCTGTTTATTCCATGTATAGCAAACCTGTTTGTAATAATCAAGGAAAGGGGGCTGAAAACAGCATTAGGCATAGCTGCATTTATATTCCCTTTTTCCCTGCTTGTAGGAGGCATGCTGAATAAAGTGCTTTTATGGTTAAAGATTTTCAACTGATGTTAGTTTTTTTGTCAGTAAAGTGTGCTGTACAGGGTGCTTTTCAGGTACCTTACCATTGCTTAAATTGTCAGAAATTCTAAAGCATTATCAAGCCCCAATCTTTATCTCCCTTTGTGCATAAATATTTGGCTTGACAAGACTAATTTTTTTATATAATAATATCTACATTAATAGGATTTTATACTATATGCTAAAGCTTTCATCCTATTATCAAACAATTGAAAACCGCTAAGGAGAACCCATGTCTGAAAATTTAATGGATATTAAACAGCTATCAGAATACCTGCAGATGAACAAAATGACTGTATATAAACTTGCCAGAGAGAGTAAAATCCCCGCTTTCAAAGTAGCCAGCGAATGGAGGTTCAGAAAAGATATAATCGATAAATGGCTGATAAGTCAACTCAAGGGGAAACCTGAAATCGAAGGGCTTGATATGGATGCCAAGACTGAGACAGGCAAAACCATTTTAATAGTTGATGATGAAGAAATAATACGGGATTTTTTCTCCCGCACTCTTATGCATTACAGGGTTCTTACTGCCGCAGACGGGGAAACAGCACTGGACATAATAAGATCAGACAGGCCTGACCTGGTATTGCTCGACATTAAAATGCCCGGGATTGACGGTATTGAAACCTTAAGACAGATCAAACAGATAGATGAAAGCATCGCTGTAATAATGCTGAGCGCTTACGGAACACTAGAGACTAATCTGGAAGCAGCCCGTCTGGGCGCATTCTCTTCAATTGCCAAACCATTTGACTTAAGAGATATCAATACAGTAATCAAAAACGCTATTCTTAGTGAAATCAAGTCTATGGAGAACGTTATTTCTTCTAAAAAAACCGGTAGAAAAAAAACCGGGAAATAATCCATTAATAATCAGTGTGTATATTAAACCCCTCTAAAAAATCAGGGGCAAAACAGGTAACCGTTGCACCCGCACTCCCTTGATCACTCGTTTAAAATTCAAAAATAGTTTTATTTGTTAACCAGAGACAGATTGAAATTATCACATGGACAGAGCAAATAAAATATCTATACGAACAGCTCTCATTTACTGGTCTTTCACGATTATATATATGGCTATTATTTTTTTTATCTCATCATTCAAAGGCCAGATACTGCCGCTATCCATAAAAGGTCTCGATAAAATTCTCCATACGGGCATCTACACTGTGCTCGGTTTTCTCAGTTACTTTTCATTCAGGGAAAGCGGGGCCCAAAAATATGTCTTTCTCCTGTCGTTTGCATTTGCCGTACTCTATGGCATAACTGACGAACTGCATCAGATCTATGTTCCGGGAAGACAAGCCTCCTTCGGTGATATTATCGCGGATTTTGTCGGGGCTTTTTTGGGCTGTTACTCTGCTGCATTTGTGAAAAGAAGAAAAACCGGAGATACGGACAGTTAATAGCGAAATTGTAATACAAATTAAAACTTTCCACTAAATAGGGCCTTCAAATTCTATTTAAAAATGGTATTATAGAGACTAACTTTTTAATTAAATAATCAGGAACTGATAAGACCATGGAAGAACAAAAAACAGAAGACGAGATAAACATCCTTGAATATTTAATAGCCCTCGCAAAACATAAGAAACTGATTATTACCATTACCATGTCTATAGCTATAGTCACAGCTATTATCAGCCTCATTATGACACCTGTTTACAGAGCCCAAACAACTATAGTCCCACCTAAACAAAGCAGTTCATTTATGACATCTTTAATACTAAAAAAGTTCGGCGGTTTAGGAGAAATAGCCGGAGGCGCTTTGGGCATACGGGATACAAAAAACCTCTATATCGGCATGACTGAAAGCAGAACCGTAATGGACAGGGTTATTGACAGGTTTAAGCTCATGGAAGCTTATGATGCTGAGTTTAAAGAAGACGCAAGGGAAGAACTCGGCGGTGTTGTTAAGGTCAGATACAGTGAAATTACCTCATTCCTTACAATTAGTGTTGAAAATGAAGACCCGAAAATAGCCGCTGACATGGCAAATGCTTTTGTTGATGAGCTAAGAAACCTTCTTAAGCATATTTCAGTTACAGAGGCTTCACAGAGAAGAACCTTCTTTGATGAACAGCTTAAACAGGCAACAGAAAACCTTATAAAATCTGAAGAGGCATTGAAAGAGTTTCAGGAAAGAACAGGCATACTGAATCCTGGCTCGCTTATGCCTGCAATAAGAATACCTGCTGTGGCCACTGAATTCATCAGAAAAATGAGGGATTTAAAATATAATGAAAAACTCTTTGAAATTATGGCTGAGCAGTATGAACTGGCAAAGATAGATGAGGCAAAAGACCCGACAATAATACAGGTTATTGACAGGGCTATCCCGCCTCAGATAAAAGCAAGGCCGCAAAGAAAATTAATGGTTGTTATTGCCGCTTTTATGGGCTTTTTATTCTCACTGGTGTTAGTGCTTATCAAAGATTATCTTGAGAAACAGCCTGAGAGCGATAAAAACCGGGAGAGGGTCAATACCCTTAAAAAACTGCTCTCTTTTAAAAAGGAAATGTAGCTTTATATAAATAAGCTGTTTAACTTTCTCTAAAAACTGAACGTTTAGTGTCTCACTTATCCCTGATTGCACATACTGCCAATGTGCATGTGAATACTGTTTCATCTCATATTAAAATGACTTTTAATACTGAAAATGATAATTATTGCTAAGCGCTATATATATTTTTTATTGTTGAGAAATGGGAAATAAACCGCTCAACAGCCCGCCTGAAAAACCATTTGACCGTTTAACAACCAGGTTACGAGACTACATAACCAACAAACTAAAAGACCCTAATCTGAAAGAACTGCTGGCCGGCAGTTCTATATATTTTATTTTCAAATTTCTCGGTTTAGTATCAGCATATGCGTTTACTTTATTGATCACGAGAAATCTCGGCGCTGATGCAATGGGAATCTATGCTTTATCTATTACTGTACTGCTGATTTTTTCCGGGATAGGCAAGCTAGGTTTTGATACGGCATTGCTCAGATTTGTGGCTGAATATTCTGCTCAAAACAGACGGGATTTAGCTAAAGAAGTTTATGCAAAAGCTGTAAAAGTAGTAATTCCATTCTCTCTTTTAATCTCTGTTTTATTGTTTATTTATTCTCCACATTTAGCAAAACATGTCTTTAATAAAGAGTATTTATCTGAATACTTCCGGATCGCTTCCATCGCTGTTTTGCCTATGGCCCTGATATTTATTAACCTGGGAGGCTTGAGAGGTTTAAAAAAAATAAAAGAATTTTCATTCCTGTATAATGCAGCCATCTATCTGTTTGCAATAATTATCCTGGCGTTTTTGCTCTTATTCACAAAAACAAACCACATTCCGCTGATTTCATACATTATTAGTGTCACTATTGTATCTGTCTTAAGTTATACATTATGGCTCAGAAGTTCAAAATTCACTACACTTCCAAAGAAGGACTCCTTAAAGTTCCGGGCCATACTGAGTGTTTCCCTGCCCATGCTGTTGACAGGCTCCCTGTTTTTAATCATGGGATGGACCGATACAATTATGCTCGGCATGTTCAGGACAGAAAGCGAGGTAGGAATATATAATGTCGCGCTAAGAGTCTCAACTCTGATAAGTGTTTCACTGTTTGCAATTAACAGCATTGCCGCGCCAAAATTTGCCGAATTTCACGGTAAAGGAGATATAAAAGGATTACAAAAAACAGCACAACAGTCAACAAAGATTATCTTCTTAGGTTCTTTTCCTGCGTTGCTTGTTCTTTCCCTTTTTCCGTCTTTTATCCTTGGATTGTTCGGTCAGGAATTTAAATCAGGGGTCTACGCACTCTTATTTCTTTCTGCCGGACAATTCGTTTTTGCAATATGTGGTTCTGCCGGGTCAATTTTACAAATGACCGGAAGACAGAAAATATTTCAAAATATAATGTTATTAGCCACCATTATAAATATAACCTTAAATATTATTTTAATACCACGATACGGAATTAATGGTGCTGCCTTTGCAAGCATGACGAGCATGGCTTTCTGGAATTTATGCGCTCTAGTATTTGTTAAATATTATTTAAATATTACAACTGTTTATTTCCCTTTAATTAGAAACAAGGGATAGCACAGCATTTTCACCATATTCCGTTTTTATGTATAATTATTCAGATATTTTTACAATATAAACAATACTAATTGGCTATAACTATAATTTATTGTCTCTTCATGTCATGAGTAAAAACTATTTTAAACTTGATAGTATTGTATAAAACTAAAGCAGCAATTCGCCTATAAACACACATTAGGAAGAAAATGCTTGTCAAAGCTGATATAAACAAAGTAAATTTACCAGATTTCCTAATTGTAGGAGCAGCTAAAAGTGGAACTACCTCATTATATTATTATTTGAGAGATCATCCTCAAATTTTTATGCCTGAAATAAAAGAACCTTGGTTCTTTACATTTATGAATAATTCTCCCGACCTTTTAAGCCCTGAAATTATTTGGAAGTTTGAGGATTACATAAAGCTATTTGAAAAAGCTAGAAAAAATCAGCTTATAGGAGAAGCTTCACCCTCATATTTATATAAATATGAAGTTTCCATAAAAAATATAAGGAAAGTTTATGGTGAAAACTATAAAAGATTGAAAATCATAATAGTCCTGAGAAATCCAACTGATAGAGCGTGGTCCAATTATATGATGTACAAAATGGACGGCAAGGAACCTTTAGATTTTGAGGAAGCTATTAAGCCTGATATTATATCCTGGAGAATAAAAAACAATTGGGATATCTTTTATGATTATATTGGTGTCGGTATGTATTTTGATCAGGTAAAAGCTTATCTAGAAGAATTTCCTAATACCAGGGTTTTTCTATATGAAAATTTAAAAGATGATGTTTCGAAGCTGCTTAAAGAGATTTATTCTTTTACAGACATTGATGAAGCATTTAAACCAAACCTGAGCATTAAATACAACGTTTCTGGAAAGGTTAAATATAAATTTTTGCATGAATTTATGAATCTTAAAAAAAGCATTTTAAAAGATATTTTTAAACCCATCATCCCTTATGACATAAGAAAGAAAATGAAGCATAAACTTTCAGAGAAAAACATTACAAGAACTGAATTATCTAAAGATTTAAGAAAAATTATATTAAATATTTACGAAAAAGATATTTCTAACTTAGAGAAAACCCTTAAAACAGATTTGTCTGCCTGGAATAATTAATAATGCAAAAAAATAATATATTTTGGTTATGGGACAGACTTGATGCAATTGGCGGAGTTGAGACCTTTCTATTGAATTTAGCTAAGCATCTTGATAAATCAAGATTCAATATTTACATGGGTGTATTTAAAACCGGATATATTGAATCCTATTTCAGAGATGCCGGTGTCAAAGTAATAGAAATAAAAAGGGATAGTAAGTTTGATTTTCAGACTATTCCCAGACTTATATCAGCAGTCAGAAGATTAAAAATTGATGTAATACATACTCATGGACATTTTCCCGGCATATCAGGCAGAATTGCTGGCAAGCTGACCGGCAAAAAGATAATATCAACTTATCACCTGGCATTAAATGAAGACGAGCATCCGCTTTCAACTAAAATAATAACAAAAACAACATTGCCTTTAGCTCATTATATTAATTTAACTTCGAAGGGAGTTGAAAAATCCTTTTATGGGCATAGCGCTGTTTTTCAAAAAAATTTCATAAACAAAAAAAAACACTTTACTATTTATTACGGTATAGACGTCGATGCAATAGATAAAGCTGTGTCAGGAATAAATAAAGATGATGTGAGGAGAAGCCTGTCAATATCTGAGGATGATATATTTCTTTTAACGGCTGGCCGTCTAACAGAACAAAAAGGGCATTGCTATTTGATAGACGCCATAAAGAAGGTGCTTGTAAAGCAGCCAAAGGTAAAACTTATAATTTTTGGAGAAGGTGAGCTAAGACAGAAACTGGAAAAATTAATCATACAGTCTAAGCTGACAGATTACATCCGTATTTTGCCTCCTGTAAAAGAAATATTTAAAATAATGGCCGCATCGGATATTTTTGTTTTCCCCTCACTGTGGGAAAGTTTTGGGCTAGCTCTTGCAGAAGCCATGGCCATTGGAAAACCAGCTATAGCAACTAATGTTACCGGGGTAAATGAAATAATAAATCATGGGGAAAATGGTATTTTAGTAAAGAATAGAAATGCTGATGTTCTTTCAGATGCCATTTCGAGAGTTATTGAAAATAAAGAACTGCAAAAACTTCTTTCAGAAAATTCAAGGAAAACCATAGTAAACCATTTCACAATAAGGAAAAGCGTGGAAAATTATACGTGTTTATATGAAGCTTAAATCTTACTCACATCCAGGATTTCAATAATAATTAATGAGTGTTTTTAACTTTAATCATTATTTAAAAATAAAAAAAACCTCTAGTTGGTTCTTTAATGAAAAAAATTAAGGTTCTTTATATTGCAAGTTATGGAAGGAGCGGAACAACACTGCTTGAAAGATTATTAGGCCAGGTTAATGATCTTTTCCCTGCCGGAGAACTCAGGTATATATGGGAACGGAGCATTAAAGAAAACCAATTATGCGGATGCAATAAAACCTTTAAAGACTGCGAGGTATGGCAGAGGATAATAAAGAATGCTTTCAGCAACCCTAAAAAAATTTATAAAGATATAGATAAAATCATAAAACTCCAATATTCAATGGACAGGATAAGATGTATAGTGTCCTTAAAACTAGGGAGATTCAATGATAATCTTAAAACCTTTTGTCAGGAATACGTTTACCCATTATACTCCTCAATACTTGGCACTACTGATAAAAAAATAATCATTGATTCTTCAAAATTTCCTTCATATCTCTATATTTTATCTAAATGTGATTTTATTGACCTTCATGTAATACATATGATCCGTGACAGCAGGGCAGTGGCTTACTCATGGGGCAGAAAAAAATTAAAACCTGAAATAACAAATAAAATAAACTATATGCCAAGATATTCTTTAATAAAGAGTTCTATCAACTGGATTACATTCAATCTTTTGATTTTAAGGATTGGAAAACGCATTGGTCCTGATAAATATATTCAGGTCAGATATGAAGATATGGTTAAAGACCCTGAGACAGCTTTACAGAGCATTTTAAAATCATTAAACATAAAAAACAGTCTATCTTTTTTAAATGATAAAAATTATGTGAATTTGCCTGCATATCACTCTGTTTCAGGCAATCCGATGAGATTTAAAACAGGCAGTATTAAACTCCAGATAGATGATGAGTGGAAAAGGAAAATGCCGGCTAAGGATAAATTACTGGTATCACTTATAACATATCCTTTTTCAAAAAAGTTTTATTATAAGCACATCATAAAACATGAAAAATCTTCTGTAACTTGAGCTTTTTTGATATTCCTTTCATAGGCTGAGGGTATTGATAATGAATTGTTTTATAATAAATAAATGACAGCCACTAATTTTAATGCGCAAAAAACCGCTCTTCCCGGGACACTGTTAATTTTATTTCTATTCTCCTCGCTATATTTAGGAACAAATTTTGCTTTTGATTTAGGCATAATAATAACCCCTTCAGATTTAACTATTCTTGCTTTCCTGATTTTCCTGCCTGTCATAAAGCAGTTTAAATTCAGACTGAATAAGCATGTGCTGATTTTATTTGCATTAATTTTTATCAGCTTTCTACTGGAAACCATATCCGCTTTATTAAGAGACCTTCCCCAAAACCTGACATTAGGTATTGCATTACTTAGAAACGGTGCTTTAATATTTTTAATTTTGCAGGTAAATTATGACTATAAAAAACTGAGCAAATGGATAGTCTTATCAGGTGTGTTTTTCTCAATAATAGCGATTGCAGGTTTTGTAAATTCACTTTTAAACTACCGGAAGATTATTTTTAACCAAAATTTATGGGATCCGGGCATTTTTTATACATTAGATCAGGGAATTTTGCGTCTGCAAGGCCTTAAGGAAGATCCAAATTTTTTCTTTATAATCAATTTAATCCCTCTTTTTTTCAGCATTTCACTGATTCGTGAGAAAAGAAATTTTTTCTCAATTTCAATGTTTTCAATTATCTTAACAGCTTCCTTCTTAACATTCTCACGCACGGGCATGGTTTTACTGGGATTACTTTTAATTATCATTATTTTAAAAGAATTTAACCTTAAAAAAATATTTCTGACATCAGTTATTATTCTTACAATAATATTTTTATCAACTTTTATTTCAAATATCTTTTCTGTCCCAAGCATAACTAAAGTAATAACCTTTCGCTTTGAAAAAGCAGTAGAAACAGGCGGAAGCCATAGGATTTACTATTGGGAGGTTGCCTGGAAAGGATTTGAAAATTCCATAATATTTGGAAACGGCGGCAGATACACACTAAGAAAAGCGGGCAATTATGCACATAATGATTATCTTGAAATGCTTTCTTCCCACGGCTTAATGGGGTTTGGCCTAATGTCAATTTTATATTTATATGTATTTTTATTCATTAAAACCAAATATAAGTTATTTAGAGAAAACTATTTATTTACATCAAGTTCTCAGTTATTTGTTTTTATGTTAATAGCTTCATTCTTTTTTACAATATACTATAGCCCTTCTATATGGTTTTCAGTAGCCCTGATTTTTTCAGCAAGAGACAAAACATGCTAAAAACATCAGCAATTATTGTCTGTTATAACCGCAAGCATGAATTAAAAAAGTGCATTTCCTCAATATTGAAGCAGACAAAAAAACCTGATGAGATAATTATAATAGACAACAACTCCTCTGACGGAACCGAGACTCTATTTAAAAATGGAAAACTCTCTGATTTATCTATTATTAAATATTTCCGTCTTGATAAAAACATGGGCGTTACAGGAGGCCGAAATTACGGCATAAAAAAGGCTGACGGGGATATACTTGTATTTTTTGATGATGATGCACTGCTCGGTTCTGAAAACACATTCGAAAACATTACTTATAAGTTTAAAAAAGACCCTCAAGCAGGTATACTGGCTTTCAAAATAATGGATCATGATACCAAAACAATTCGCAGAGAAGAATTTCCTCATACAGACAAATCATTAGACCCTGATAAAGAATTCGAAACCACTTATTTTATAGGAGCCGGACATGCTATAAAAAAACGGGTTTTTGACAAGTGCGGGCTTTATCCAGCAGATTATGTCTATGGGATGGAGGAACTTGATCTTAGTTTCAGAGCTATTGATAAAGGATACAGAATTATTTATTTCCCGGAAATTTCTGTCTGGCATAAAAAATCAACCAAGGGAAGATCCCCTGATGAGATGAAATGGATTAATACATACCGAAACAGGCTCGCAGTCTCATATAAATACCTTAAGCACAGGCATCTGATAGTTTTATCCTTTATATGGTTTTTAAAGATATTTAAAGAATCAGGCAGTATTATTACTCCTGTTAAGGGGCTCTTGTCTTTTTTTTCATACAGAAAGGAATTAATGAGACAGCCTGTCTCAAACACTACAATTAAAACCATTAAAAATCTGAAAGGCAGAATATGGTATTAAGGAAATTAATTGTTTCTGTTTTTTTTATTTTTCTTGCAAATACAGTTTATGCTGATGAATTGATACTTGGTTTTTACGGTTTCGCTGTTAAAACAGATATTGATATAATCTCGGATTCTTCATTTAAGTACCTTATGCCATATGGGATGGAGGGCAATAAAAATACAGCTTTTTTGGAAGACTATCTTAATTATGCAGAGGAAAAGGGCGTAAAGATAATTTTTTCTCTGAAAGATGTATACCGTGAATCCCGCTGGTATCCAAAAACAAAGTGGTGTCCGTATAAAGATGAATCAAAACTAATAGAGTGTATAATTAAACGATTTGGGGATTATAAATCAGTATATGGCTGGTATATGGCAGATGAACCGACAGACTCATTAGGTATTGGAAAAAGGGCTAAACTTGAAAGAAACGCAAAGGCAATTAAAAAGTTTTCATCCAAACCTATATTTATAAATGATCAACCATTTCCCAGAGGCAAGATGTGGGATTATATTTCAGGTTTTTCAGATGTTTTAATGACCCATTCATACCCGGTACCTGAAGATCCGCTCACTAATATTTATTGGGCATTAAAAGAATTAACAGTAAGCTATGATAAGCCGGTCATTGCTGTTGTACAGGCACACGGAAAATATCAACACCCGTTTTATAAAAGAGACCTGATTACAGGCAGACCGCCCACTTATCAGGAAATTAAGGTTATGAGTTATCTCTCTTTAGTAGCAGGTGCTGAAGGAATCCTCTACTTTGCTCTTTCAGATATTAAAAAACTGTCTGATTCACATCAAAGATTGAATTTCCTTAAAAAGCTCGGGGATGAATTAAAAACAGATTATCAAATAATTTCATCAAAAGAAAAAACTTTAAAAGATTATAAGTTAAATAAGGATGATGAGGTATATGCCATATTACGTCATTATAATGATAAGGATTACTTAATAGCCGTGAATTCTACCAATATTGAAAAGAATATCTATATTACCCAGCTTATGGATAAGGAAATCACAAAACAAATCAGGTTAACTCCTTTAGATGTAAAGGTTATGCCTTTAGAAAAATCTTTTAATCATACATTAAAATCAAATAACGCTAAATCCCGAAAAACCAAAAACAAAAAATTATGAGTTGGTTTGAAAAAAATCCAAAGAAAACAATAATTGTTGTTGTATCTTTAATATTTTTTTTATTTATTTTAATCAGTGAATATTCTTTAAAAAAATTTATGGGATTAGGAAATCCAATTTTATATGATTCTAATCCATTGTATGGCTACAGGCCTCTGTCTGATCAAGAAGTTTCAAGATTTTACGGATCTAAAATAAAAATCAATAATCTTGGAATAAGGGCAGATAGTGATTGGGACACAAGAATTGATAATAAGATATTATTTTTAGGTGATTCCATAACTTATGGAGGTTCATACATCTCCAATGAAAAATTATTTTCATCTGTTGCTATAAAAGACATTCAAGGATATAAAAGCGGTAATGCAGGAGTTAATGCATGGGGAGTAGAGAATATATATGGATTAATTGTAGAAACTAATTTTTTGCCTGCTAAAATTTATGTAACAACATTATCTGAGGATGATTTTTATAGAGGCCTGACAAGATTGCAAGGACAGCCTTTTTGGAGCCATAAGCCTGAATTTGCACTTCAAGAATTGATATATTTTTTTTATTACAGAAAAAACACCGAAAGATACAAAAAATGGCAAACTTTCACAAGCAGTGCATTTACTGAAAAAGTTATTGAAAAAGCAGTTTTGAAACTGCAAGAGTTAGATAATTTTCTGAAATTAAACGGGTTTTCACACTTAATTTACATCTCACCAACTAAAGCACAAGTCTTAGATGCTGAAGAAAAAGATATCACAGTTCTTAAATATTTGAAGAAATATAATTTAAATATTACATATTTAACAGATAAAATAAAAATTTTTCGATTAGATAATAAAGAAAAAACTGATCTTTTCAAGGATGATTGGCATTTAGAAGAAAAAGGCCATGCTATATGGGGAAAAATAATTAATACTGATTTAAAAAATTTATTAAGAAAACCAGGATAAAGGAATGAAAATACTTTTTTTAACAACAAGATACCCTTTCCCGCCTGTTGGTGGAGATAAGTTAAGAGCATATAATTTTATAAAATATCTGATTGCTCGAGGCCATGAGGTCCACCTTTTATCGTTAACTGACCAGGATGTAGAGCTAAACGATTCTGTCCAGTTTGAAAAAGTCATTTTTCTTTCAAGGGCACGGTCCTACCTAAACAGCTTTCTCGGCTTATTTTCCAGAAAACCTCTTCAAGTCTGGTATTTCCATTCTAAGAGGTTCCAGCAGGAAGTTGATACTTTAAGAAAAGAAAACAATTACGATCTTATCTTTTGCCATCTCTTCAGAACTGCTGAATACGTCCGCAAAGTGAATAATATACCTAAAATATTGGATTTGACTGATGCAATATCTCTAAGCTATTCACGAATATCCAGGCAACTCAGCAAAAATTTTTCTATTTTAAACTTAATATATACTTTTGAGAAAAAGAGGGTAATTTCATATGAAGGGAAAATACTACGCTCTTTTACTAGAAGTATTCTTGCCTCAGAATATGACAAAAAATATTTAAGTAAATTTTTTGATGTTTCTAATATTGAAATTATCGAGAACGGCGTTAATACAATCTATTTCCCTTTTTATGATGGAAAATACAATAAGAATCAAATAGTATTTATCGGAAACATGAGAACCGCGCCCAATATTGACGCTGTGTTATATTTTAACGAAAAGATATTCCCCCTTGTTAAAAAAGAAATCCCCGAAGCCAAATTTTTTATTGTAGGGGCTGAACCTCCAAAAAAGATATATGACCTGACTAAAAAAGATAAAAATATTCATGTCACCGGATTTGTAAGAAACATACGGTCCTATCTTAAATCTGCTGCTGTTTCAGTAGCACCGATGCGGTATTCAGCTGGAGTCCAGAATAAAATTTTAGAATCAATGGCTGTTGGAACGCCTGTAGTAAGTACTACTATTGGAATGGAGGGAATTCATGCCACACCCGATAAAAACATTGTAATTGAAGACTCCCCTGAACAATTTGCAGCAAAAATAGTTGATTTAATAAAAAACGGTAAACTTCGTAAATCTATTTCCATTGCCGGCAGAGCCTTGGTTGAAAGAAAATATACATGGGAAGAAGTACTTGAAAAACTTAACATCTTAACAAACAATCTGAAAAACAATTAGGCACGTATTGTTCATATTATTCAGATATTTATTGCATCTGTGATTACAACCATATTTTTTAAATATACTCTCGCATATTCAGACTTATCGATAGTGTAAACTCGATTGTGTGAAATAGTAAATGGCAAAAAAAGGGCGTACCTCCTAAAATAATTTGTTAGACCAATAACAAACAAAAGGAGGAACAC
>VAPA010451437.1_pt1 | contig 35854 bp, 33 predicted proteins | sample 3395041 | NCBI WGS metagenome assembly VAPA01 (sample SAMN08290432, study PRJNA428436) | hydrothermal vent metagenome | isolation source: Deep-sea hydrothermal vent chimney | place: Indian Ocean: Southwest Indian Ridge | depth 1973 m m
GCGGCTGGGGTATCTATCACCTGCTGCTTATGGAAAACAGTTCTATGAAAAAAGATTATCGGCATGATCGATTTGGTGTCCACTATTGACATCAGACCTCAAAAAACAGAAAAACTGCAGATAAACTTATAACATTGATTAAAAAATTAAAAGACCATAAGATTTATATTAACTGTTACCTTGGCAGGCATAGAGTGAAGTTTGTAAAAGACAGATTAACAAAAGCCGGTATTATAATCGATAAGCCTGCTTGAATAATTTATTCGAGATATTAATATAGGCCCTATATAATCTGCCAATCATACTTCTTTATGTTTATCATGTAAAACTTGGTCCTTTAATTTCTTTATCTCCTTTTTCAGTTTTACCATTTTCGTTTCCCTGCCAACAGCCATATTATAGAATTTCTCAAGCTCTTGTACCCGTTTTTTAAGCTCCTTCTCGGATTTCGAAAGACTTTGCTTGGCTGCTTCAATCTTTCTTAAATCATTCTCAATCTGCTCCGCCATAAGATTAAATCCTGCAGCCAACTGGCCTAATTCGTCCTTACTTTCAATCTCTATTCTTGTAGCCCATTTACCATTAGCTATGTTCAGCATACCATTTGTTAATTTCCTTATTGGCCCTGTAATAGTATTTGAGAGAAATACCGCAATAAATAAAACAGCAAAAATGCCAGCAATTGTAAGTCCTGTTGATATAATTATAAAATGTCTGCCGACATCTTCAATAATATTCTTATCCAATCCCTGCTTATTCATGGCTGACAGGAAGACATCATGAAGAACAATGTTAGTGATAACCCCGCCAAGAGCTATAACCAGGAAAAAAGCTATTAAAATATTGTTTCTTAAACTTGATTTTGGAGGTTTTATTTTATAAACCATTTTGTTTCTTTCTTATTTAGAATAGTTGCATAATATATATACCGACAAAAAATGTGGCAGTGGCTGCAAAAAATCCTGCAAAAGCCATTACTAATGATTTGGTTCCATTGTTGCTTAACAACTCCTTTACATCGGCATTCAAACCTATTGCAGCCATGGCTATCGACCAGGAAATATCATGGATTGGCTTAATGAAAGGGATTAGGACATTGGAATAAAAAACCCCGTCAACAGCATAAATCCATGTGCCTATCAATCCAGATATCAAAAAAACCCAAAGCACCCACGGGATGTATATCTTCCCTTTTACAAGACTGGCAAAAAGTGGAATGGCAATCAACAATCCAAGGAATCTTGTTGCCTTAAATGACATTGCAAGAGATAACAACTCTTCAGCCGGTATATCTCCACTTAGAAAAGGGATGTTCTTAACAGTGGCTTTTACAAGTCCTGTAAACTGCACTACAGAACCTGATAAAAGGCTGTAGGTTTTCCCTGTTATGTCAAACAATGCTGCAAGAAAAGGAAGAATTATAGAAAAGCCGACGAGTGCTGCTAAAACTACTGATAAAAGAGAAATTGATGTATCATTCGAATCTGCCTCCACAGCAGGCGATGTAATGGCAATAGCTGATGCGCCACAGATAGCAGAACCAGTAGAAATCAGATAAGTTATTTGTTTTCTCTGGCCAAGTATTTTACCCAGAAAAAGTATAAACGCAAAATAAACAATTCCTACAATAACCAGAAGGGCCAACATTCCTGTTTCTACTTTTAAAACCTTTATAAAGTTCAGGTTGTGTACCGCATAAAAGACTATGCCTACAGGAATAAATATTATTGGGGCAAAAGCAAATCCAGGTTGAATTTTCCTGTTCTCTCCAATGACTGTCCTGACTATAATTCCTATAATCATTGCAATCACCAGGGGATCAGCAATGGGAGATTCTGTTACTCTCTTTATTGCATACCCTGCCGCACCTATTACAACAGCTATCAGCAATCCAGCGCAGACGTCTTTTGTCACGTTGATATAGCCAGACTTTTTCAAAAGGTTAATCTCCTTTTTTAGTATATCCGCATCATTTGCCTGTTTGTGCCCAAAGACATCAAGTTTAATTTCAGTGTTAGTTTTTATGAGCCTATTTTCTGGCTTTTTGAATCCTCCCGCATCTCGGGCAAGACAGTATCTGTACTATATATATCACAAACCACCTGCCTAGTCAAAATCATAACGGGAAGACCTCAATAATCGTAAACCCCGCCAATATGATATATAAATTAAGTAATTTTTGATAAAATGGAAGGAACTGAATAATCTGCTCAGGTGCAGGGAACATGAAAGAGAGAAAGGGTGAAAAAAATCGGATGGATTGGCGGGTGGTTAGGCAGTTTTATCTGGCTCTGCCTGCTGTCGATTTTATGGTTAATTCAGGGCAAAACTATTAGTGGTGTATCGGGAATCAGTTTATTTTTAGCGGCGGTTTTATCCATACTTGTTCTGGCTCCCTGGAGACATCCTGGAACTAAATATTGGAAACTGATGCTGCCGATTTATATGATACTGATAGCTTCAGCCGGTTTATACATATGGCTCGAAAGCGTTTTCAGTAATGCGGGGGTTAGCTGGTGGTCAATATTATACCTGACTCCATTACTTATCCCGTTTGCAACGATCGGTACACGTTGCTGGAACGATGGCAACACCCGGCAAAATTAAAGGAGTGGCATAAGGACTGTTCCCAAACTTAAGCCTTCTTTTTTAAAACATTGAAAAACAATTCCCTCAGTCAATCCCCTCTTTTTTACGTAAATACCATATAGCAGCTGCTCCAAATAAAAAACACCGGGAAAATCATACACCACTTGTTCATGGCATGGACAGGAACAAAAACCTCCCGGGCACCGAGACCAAGGAATGATGAGGGATTGTTCTGATTGTTATACTCTGTCTGAACCCAGCCAAATGAACGGTTGATAGACTGAATTCTGACTTCGTCTATAAAACCGTCACTTGTATCAAAAATAAAATTCATGTATGGTTAAACAATGCAATTTATCGACCATTTAAAAGTCTATGTTAAAGCCGGAAACGGCGGGAAAGGCTGTGTAAGTCTTAGACGTGAAAAATACGTTCCAAAAGGCGGCCCTGACGGCGGTGACGGCGGAAGGGGCGCACATATCATCTTCATCGCCACAAGAGATATCAACACACTTCTTGATGTCAAATACCATCAGCAATACAGGGCTAAAAACGGACGTGGTGGAATGGGTAAAGACAGGCATGGGAAGGACGGGGATGATCTGTTTATCCCGGTTCCTGTGGGTACAGTTATCAAGGATGCTGAAAGCGGTGAAATCCTTGCGGACCTTGTTCAGGAAAAACAGAAGTTCATAGCAGCAACGGGAGGAAGGGGCGGACTCGGCAACACACACTTTAAAAGCTCTACACGACAGACACCAAGGTTTGCTCAGCCCGGCGAGTCGGGCGAGGGAAAAACATTGGCACTGGAACTGAAACTTCTTGCTGATGTCGGACTTATAGGTCTGCCGAATGCCGGGAAATCAACCCTGATATCTGCTGTATCATCTGCAAAACCCAAAATCGCTGATTACCCGTTTACAACACTGGTGCCGGTTCTTGGTGTTGTCAAATACAAGGAGTTTAAAAGTTTTGTATTAGCTGATATACCCGGTTTAATAGAAGGCGCTCACAAAGGAACAGGTCTGGGATTTCAATTCCTGCGTCATGTAGAAAGAACTTCCATGCTTTTACACCTTGTTGATATATCAGAGACGGCTGAAGAGGATCCGGTTGGCAATCTTGAAAAAATAAACAAAGAGCTTAAACTGTACAGCCCTGAACTGGCTAATAAACCACAGGCAATTGCAGGAACAAAACTTGATATAAAAGGAAAAGGGAAAAGACTTGACAGGCTTTTACTTTATTGTAAAGATAGAAGTTATGATTTCTTTCCTGTATGCTCAGTTACAGGAGACGGGATCAAAAAACTCTTGAACTACCTGGGAATGAAAGTGGAGAAACTCAAAACAGTTCATGGTTAAATGTTCATGGTTCATTGTTAACTGATTATGAAACGGCTTGTAATAAAAATAGGCAGTAATATCCTGGCTTCTGCAGATCAGGGGCTTAACACAAGAAGGCTTCGCGCAATAACAAAGGATATTTCTGCTATTTCAGACAGGGGTTTTGACATAGTTATTGTATCCTCAGGAGCGATTGCAGCAGGGCTGAAAAAACTCGGACTCAGGGAAAAACCTAAAGATATAAAGCTCAAACAGGCAGCCGCTGCGATAGGACAGTCAAGCCTTATGTGGGCTTATGAACACTGCTTTGCCGATTTCAACAAAAAGGTTGCCCAGGTTCTGCTTACAAGGGATGGAATAGCAGACAGGGTCAGATACTTAAACGCAAAAAACACTCTTTTTACTCTAATGAGTTATGGGGTTATCCCTTTAATAAATGAAAATGACCCTATCGCTGTTGAAGAGATTAAATTCGGTGATAATGATATGCTGGCCGCGCTGACAGCCGGCCTTATTGAAGCTGACATGCTCATAATTCTCTCTGATGTTGACGGGCTGTATTCAAAAGACCCTAAACATAAAGGCGCTAAACTTATAGAAAACGTTAACAGAATAACCGCAGATATTGAAAAACTGGCCGGAGATAAGGGCAGTGCTGTCGGCACAGGAGGGATGTATTCAAAACTGCTTGCAGCCAAACAGGCAACTGATCACGGTATTCCTGTGGCGATTATAAACGGTAAAAAAAGCAGACTGATTTCCCGCCTGCTCGATGGCGGCAAAGCAGGAACATACTTTAAACCAAGAGAACAGCGTCTTTCATCCAGAAAAGGCTGGATCGCCTATGGAGTAAAATCAAAAGGGGCTATCTTTCTTGACGACGGAGCAGTCAATGCATTAACAGCACGCGGAAAAAGCCTTCTGCCCTCAGGCATAACAAAGATAGAAGGACATTTTGATGTTGGAGACTACGTAAGGTGCATGAGCAAAGAAGGGAAAAAAATCGCAAAAGGCCTGACAAACTATTCTTCAAAAGACCTTAAACAGATTAAAGGCAAAAAAACATCTGAAATCGAAAAAGCTCTGGGTTACAAATATTCTGACGAGGTTATCCACAGGGACAATCTGGCACTTGTATAAGAACCTTCTTAACTTTTTGGTTCAATCTGCTTTTTATAATCATCGATTAATTTTAATGAACCTGAACCGCAGCTGATAATAGACCTCATAGTCTCCTCAACAGGCACATTCACTTTATGAACATACTTGGCTTTTACGTGAAAAATATTGCCTGAAGTTGGATTGGGGCCTGTAGGAACAAAAACCGTGTAACTGCCGTCATCGTGCTCATCAGTTACAAAAGATGTCACAAGAGTCTCATTACAAAATATATTCACAAGCGCAACTGATGAGAAAGGCGTCTTGCTGTCACCGATGAACTGAAGTATAGTCTCTTTGATCAGGTTATAGCCTGGTATTTTCAGAAGCAAATAGTCTTCAAGCCATCTATGCAGATATTTCCCCAGTTTTGTCCTGACAAGGAGCCCGACAAAAAAACAGATGAGCAGAATAATTAATATAACGAACAGGTCGGCAACAAATTCCCAAGTTTCAGACTGTTTTAAAATTAAATTGGTAAACGGCTGAATCAGCTTTGTGATGAAGTTAAAAATCCAGGTAAACACAGCAAACAACAGCGCAACCGGCAGTATAATAACCAGCCCTCCGACAACAGATGTTTTGACAAAGCCTTTTAATCTTTTCATTAATTTCTCCTAAAGTCAGAAATGATCCTTATACTTATTTTTCCTTCTTTCAAATGCCTCTTTTCCGCCCTCCATAAGTTCAATGACATTTTCTACTATCGGAGGCTCATCTATTGAGCCGTATTGTACAATTTCACCGGAGCCCCTGAGCACAATAACCTGCTCGGCATCGCCTGAAACCAGTATATTCGGATTGTGAGTTGCGACAATTATCTGTCTTGTCTCTTTTAATTTTGATAAAATTTTAAATATAGCTTTTGATACCAGACGGTTGTCCAGATTATCTTCAGGCTGGTCAATAATTATCGGGGAATCAGATGTCAGTGTCACAATAGGCAGCATTGCACTGCATCTCTGACCCGGAGAACAACTCTGAATCGGCCTGCCGTTCAACTCTATATAGAACTGGTCATCAAAAGGTATATGCTGAATTAAAAATATTCTTTGAGTTTTTTCCCTGTCATAACGGCGGATATTTATCTCGCGTACATTCTCGTAGGGGATGTTATCTTCCATGAATTTTTGAGCATATTTTTTATCCAGACTATAGCTGTGTTCAATATTATTATCTATAAAGCTTATCTTATGGATCAGTTCTTCCGGTGAATTATTGAATAATGCATCAGCAAAGGTAAATGGACTTAACTTGTCTGAAATCAGATGTGCAACTCTCCTGCTGTCCCGGTGACCGCCATATTTAATATCGATATTATTATTCTCAAGTCCGGACCAGAAATCAGTCTTGTCTTTTCCCCGGGTTAACTTAAGGTCAATATTAAAACTGGCATCAGTTACAATGCTTATTTTTGATATAATTTCGCTTATTCCTTCTTTTCTTGTTTCATATATCCTCTGGTTTATTTCATTTATTTTTTCGATAATCCCTCTCCGTTCATTCAAGTAACCTTCAAAAATACCCAGACCTCTTTTATATGCTTCAAATTGCTCAATTGCGCTGTCAAGTCTCTTTTTCGCATTACTTCTAAGCGCTGCTGTAATAGCTTCTTTTTCCCCGATAGCAGTTCTTATTTCTTTTGACGTTTCGTTTTTAGCATTGTGCAGTTTTTTCTCTTCTTTCTCCACAATTTGAACCAGATCAGATATGCTGCCTGCTATTTCATTTTTTCTTTCTATGATTTCGTCGTTAACATTGTTTATTTTCAACCTGTTTTGTATAAGATCTTTGCACCATGCGTCTACTACAGTATGTTTCAGGAGGGCATTTTCATAATCAATTCCTGACAGACCGGCAAAGTCTTTATCAATGGATGATACTTTTTCTTTCAGGTGGGTCAGAAAAGACATTTTCTGGATTATTTCATCAAGCTTTTCAAATTTCTCTTCTATTCCACGGGGGTTTAATTTGTTAAATTCATCTCTGAATTCGTTTAACCTTACAAAAGATGTCTCCTGCAATGAAGGATCAAAAAATGCCTCCAGAACGTCTAACTGTTCCAGACACTGGTTGGATTTCATAACCAGACTTTCATATAACCGTTTCTTTTTACTTTTTAAGTTGCCGACTCCCTTGATAAATTTATCCAGGTTTTCTCTTTGAGACCTTGGGTCTTCACCTAACAGCTCCAGTTCATTCCATCCGTAAAGGTTTAAAGGATATTCTCCAGAGGCCTCAACGTCTTCGATATTCAGTTCATTATCATCATTACTATAAACTTTAGTGCTGTAAGACTCTTTTGAATCATATATACTTACAATCTTATGCATAATGCCGTTGCTCTTTTCATATAAAAGCTCGATTTTAGACGCTTCCAGAGTGTTTGCCTGCCTGTCCAGTATCTGTTTCTTAACTTTTTCAATCTCATCAAGAGAGCGATTGTATCCCATTACATACCTTATTGCGTCAATAATTGCTGATTTGCCGCTTCCCCTCGGCCCGACAATGCAGGTTAAATTATTGGAGAAACCTAAAGTTGCACTCTTAAATAATGCTTTATCATTACCCGGATGCCCTATCAGCCTGATTCCCCTGATTCTGGGCGGTTTGACCTTGGGCAGATCTGCTTCAAAACGTATTCTCATATCTGGAAAGTTAAGGGCTTCATAAAGGCAGGGCACGTTCTTCTCTCTCATTTTGACATAGGTAATTTTATTTCCACTGCCAAAATCATTAACATGGAGGGCATCAGTTCCCATAATTAAAGGTATAGACGCATATCTCTTTCCGGTTTTAAAATGCACAAAATCGGTTGTACCGGCTATCTGCAATGAATCAAATTTATAAAGCACTCTGTTCAGAGTATCCCCGGTATTTTTGTAAAACTTTTTCCACACTTCTCTGTTAGCTTCTGAAAGGGGCTTTAACATCAGGGTATCACCCTTTATATACGCACACCGCACACCATTATTGATTTCAACATGAGTTGCAACTGTTTTCCCGCCCAGATCTCTTACTTTTTTTATAAAGTCATCTATATCGTCAACAAGGAGTTCGTCGTCTTTTCCATTTCGTTCTGATTCAGATTTAAAGTCTGGCGGGAATATTTTTTCAATTTTTTTGCCAATATCCGGAGGGAAAATAGCCAGGACATGAATTTTACACTCGTTTAAAACCGGTTGATTGATTCTTACGTCAATTCCTATTCCCGGGAGTATAACTATATCTCTTTTCTTTTTTTTAACATATTCTGCAAGAGCTACTCCAAAGGAATACTTCATATGGTCGGTAATTGCTGCCACATCCAGCGTGGATTTCTCCAGTTCATCTATAAAAGCCTCCAGCTGTTTTTTGGATATTTTGTCACTTGCCCCTATTCTATTTAATAAAGGATTCCGGGTATAGGTATGTGTTGAATCATTTTTCCAGTCAAAACTAAGAGGCGAGTGGAGATGAAGATCAACTTTATAAAACTTCGCACTTTTAGAGTTTATGCTTTCTATACTATTTTGCATTCAACCTCCTTTCAGTTTTTGTAAATCATTCAAATCACGGTTTACCCCGTTAGAAGTGCGAAGGTCTTCTAACAGGGTTTACTTATTTCCCATATTTAAGGGTTTACTTATTTCCCATATTTATATGTGTCCATTATTAACTAAACCCTTTATATTGTCAAGATTTTGCTGTCTTTTAAACGCAGATTTTTTACGGGATGAAAAATAAAAAGGTAAGATGCTTAAAGGTTAAGGGTTTTTATATCTGCTTTATACCGTCCCCGTGCCTTTTCAAAAATATCAATATAATCCGCTGTTCTGAAATCAGGATAAGTAAAAGGGAATATCTGATAGGAATTCCCTGAGTATGCCAGCGTAACTTCACCATAGATATTATTGCCAAGATAAAGCCTGTGGGAATAATCCTTTGTTGAGACCAGTACGACTTTTGCAGAGTCCAGATAACCGGGATCAATATTTATCCTTCTTCCACGGCTGTCATTGAGGTAATCTTTTTCAAGTGCAACTGTTTTAAGCTTTATTCCTGAAATCATTCCGGGATCTATATGTTTCTTAAAAAATATAAACTGTTTTTTAAGTCCTGCTCCCATTTCTTTTAAATAATAGTCTGAAAACCCCCAATCCCAGACAGGGCTCTGCATGTCTGAAGGGCCGAAAATCTCTTCGAGCTTCACTTTTATCTCATCAATTAAAGTAACATCATGTGAAAGCATACCGATAAACAACTTAACTGGTTTTGGGAAAGTCTGCTCTCTAGTCATAAGTAGTTTTAACTATTTTACATATTTTGACAATTCCATAGTAAATCAAAAATAAAAAATAAAAGATCAAAAATACATATTAAAATGTAAAAATATTTTTGATTTTTGATTTGTCATTTTACATTTTGACTTTTTATTTTTAACTTCATTTAAGGCTGGCAGACTTTAACACAAAGACCGCATATATACTGCCCTACATTATGCGCCTTTGCAAAATACTTTAGTTTTTCAAGACATGCTGCCTTATCCCATTGTTCATAGGTATCCTTAATCGCGGTCACAGGACATACATCTATGCATTTTCTGCAACGGTCACAGTCTCTTTCCATGACACTGTCTGTTTCGAGCGGCATATCAGTAAGCACACTGGCAATTCTTATTTTTGAACCCAGTTCAGGATTAACCAGAAGATTGTTTCTCCCTATCCAGCCGATTCCTGCTCTCAATGCTATCATCTTATGCGAAAGATGCGCAGTCTGTTTTTCCCAGTCAACTATCTGGCTTGCGGGAATTGGAATGGCGTTAAAACCTTTATCCTGAATTGCGAGTGAGAGTTTTAAGGCTGTTTGATCCAGCAGGAGATTAAGCATTTTATAGTGATGCAGATAGTGGCGGGTGGGGCCAATGACAATACCTTTTAAAACTGCATCTGAAACTCTGACCCCTATTGAAATTCCATAAGAGAGTCCCTCAGTCTGCCATATGGGGAGTGCATCAAAGTGGGCTCTTAAGTCATCTACAGGTCCGGCCCCGAATACAGACGCTCCTGATGAAACAGCGATTTCCCTGAGCTCATCATACATAATTATTCATCTTAACCCCTCTCTAAAAAAGCCTTACTTTATCAGGTAAAGGAGTAATAGGGTTAGGCCTGAACGGTTTTTTTTATTCCGAGATATCAGAATAAAAACCCTGCCTGCAGGCAGGCAGGAATGAGTGAAGAGCTAATCCTATAGTCCCTTAAGAATCAGCCTTTATATATTTTCAGTCACTTTCTCTATAACCACTTTTCAATCATCGCAATGGTCTCATCGCTATCCCATTCCTGGGGACCGACAATTTTTTCTCTTATAATGCCCTCTTTGTCTATAATAAAAGTTTCAGGGACACCTGACGTACCGTAAAGCCTTGAAACTCCATTATCAAGATTTATGAGCGTGGGCAGACTCACCTTGTGTTTTTTAAAATACGAGACGAGATTCCGGGGATTATCCTTAAAAAGAATCCCTAACATCTGAAAGGGTCTGTCTTTCATGATCTGATAAAGTTTTTCCTTATACGGCATTTCTGCTTTGCATGACGTGCACCATGTAGCCCAGAAGTTTATAAATACAACCTTTCCCCTGAGGTCTGAAAGCTTCCACATCTTACCTTTAGAATCCTTAAGCTCAAAATCCGGGGCAGGAGAATTAACTTCCGCAATATAATCGTATTTTTTTTCTGAGGGAAGAAAAATTAATGCAACAACCGCAACCCCAATCAAAACTACCAGAATTATTCCCTTATATTTCAATTTGCCTCCTGTGATTCCCTGCGTTTTAGTTATTTTAATAACAAATTATGAAAAAATTATGAAGTAATACAGTCTGATAACATTTCATTATAACTCAATCAGGGGTTTTTTTCTTTTTGGTAAATCAGGGCTGTACAGGTTTTAACAGGCATACCGTATAAGCTGCTATCCCCTCTCCGTTACCTATAAAACCCATTCCTTCATTGGTCTTCGCTTTTATATTGATTAAATTTAACGGAATGCCCGCTCCTGCAATTTCTGTTTTCATTTTGTCCATAAACGGTTCAAGCCTGGGGCTCTCCGCTATAACAACAGAGTCAATCCATAATATTTCAAACCTGTTTTCCCGGACTAGCTCCAAGGTGACCGAAAGCATCTCAATACTGGATGCATCTTTCCATTTATTATCAGAATCAGGGAAATGCCTGCCAATATCTCCTAACCCAAGTGCGCCTATTATTGAATCTATTATGGCATGGCAAAGCACATCTGCATCTGAATGGCCCACGAGTCCCTTTTCAAAAGGAATTTCAACACCACCCAGTATACATTTGCTTCCCTCAGCCAGCCTGTGCGAATCGTAGCCAATACCAATTCTCATAAATACCTTGCCTTCCTCATCTTTGCTTTATCGCTTTTAGTTTAATCAGGCAGAGACTGTATTATATTAAAAATTAAAGATCAAAAATCAAAATGACAAGTTAAAAGTCAAAAATGACCAGTGAAACAGATATTTATTTTAGATTAAAGAAAATTTTTACATTTTGATTTATATTTTTAATCTTTTACTTTTGATTTTTTATTTTCTTAGTAAGCATGTATTCCACTATATTCATGTCATCAGGTGTAGTAACCTTTATGTTAAAAGGGTCCCCCTCGATTACTTTAACTTTGCCGCCCATTCTTTCGACAAGCGCGGCATCATCTGTTGCGTAGAAACCGTCTTTATATGCCTTTTCATAAGCTTTTTTAATTACACTGAACGGGAAGATCTGAGGGGTCTGAATGGCGCGAAACTGTTCCCTTTCAACGGTTGAAAACACCAGGCCCACGTTATCAATTTCCTTTAAGGTCTCTTTTACTCTAAGACCGGGGACAACTCCATCTGCCCCATCAGCCGATTCAGATCCTTTTATCTCTTTCAGAAGCCTTTGGGTTACATCAGGAGAAACAAACGGTCTCACCCCGTCATGGACCATTATCAGGCAATCCTCTTTAATCAGTCCGAGTGCGTTATTGACCGAGTCCTGCCTTTCTCTGCCGCCCTGAGCAATTTGCTTTATCTTGCTCAGGCCGTGGGATTCAATGAACTCAAGCCCTCTGTTCATATCTTCCTGTCTCATAACCGGGATGATTTCTGTTATAGAGCCTATCTTATGAAGCGCTCTCAGGGTATAGAGCAAAAGAGGAGTACCGGATATCTTTATAAAAGTCTTTCTTTCAGAACCTCCAAACCTCTTTCCGAGACCGGCAGCCGGAACTATGGCAACTACTTTTGTTTTCATTATTGTCTTGCCATCTTAAGTTCTTCATTGTCTGCTTCTTCCTTGAGTCTTGCAAATATCATCCTGCCGGCAGTGGTCTGAAGCACGCTGGTAACAATAACGTCAATATTCTTATTTATGAGCTTCCTCGCGTTATCAACAACCACCATAGTGCCGTCCTCAAGATAAGCAACCCCCTGATTGGATTCCTTGCCCTCTTTGATTACAAACACATTCATTTTTTCACCGGGCAAAACCACTGGCTTAAGCGCATTTGTAAGTTCATTAATATTGAGTACCGATACCCCCTGAAGTTCAGCTACTTTGTTAAGATTAAAATCATTGGTTATTATCTTGCCGCCGCGCACTTTAGCCAGAGCAACCAGTTTAGCGTCAACTTCACTTATTTTAGGGAAGTCCTGGTCAACTATATTTACGGTGATAGAGGACATTTTCTGTATCTTATGCAAGACATCGAGGCCTCTCCTGCCCCTCGCCCTTTTCAAGGAATCCGGAGAATCCGCTATATGCTGGAGTTCCTGGAGAATGAACTGCGGGATAATAAACGTTCCTTCAATAAAACCTGCCTCGCACACATCAGCTATCCTGCCGTCTATTATGGCGCTGGTATCGATAATCTTGAGGTTATTCTCATCTACACCTTTAAAAGATTTTACCAGGCTGGACAATGAAAAATCCCTGCCTTTTCTCAGCCCCAGGAGCAACCCGCTATAGCCAAAAAGAGTATTCAGGACAACCGGGATATAGACCTCATTAATATTTCCGAACAGAGTCCTTACGGGATAATAAATCAGTTTTGCAAGCAGTATCCCTGCTATCAATCCTATCAGCCCGCTTAACATAGTGCCCGCATTTGTCTTACTGAAAAGAAATTCCAGGATAAGCCCGAGCACCCCGATTAAGGCACCCCAAATGACACCTTCATAAAGGAAACCTTCTCTTACCCCTATTAAATAACCTCCGCCTGCAAAAACAGATAAAAATAAAATTCTTGAAATCATGATATCACCTTCTTTTCTTAGGAATATACTTTAAGAGTAATATAGAATTTTTTTCCTCCCCTGTTAATAAAGATTAGCACTGAATCACCCTCTTTTATATCTAAAGCTATATTATTGAAGTCCCTTTCACTGCCGACCTTTTTTCTGTTAATCTCCTGTATCACGTCACCTTTTTGAAGACCGGCCTCTTCTGCCGCGCTGTAAGGATCAACGCTCACTATTACAACACCCTTTTCTCCCCTGGAAAGACCGAGCTGTTTAGCTATCTCAATCGACAGGCCTATTACATGAAAACCGGCAAGAGTGTTCTCTTCAGCCATACCTTTATCAGTACCTTTTGGCCTGATCTTCGCCATTTCTTCAGGAAATTCTTCAATGGTCGCTTTAAGAAAAACAGGCTTGCCTTCTCTCATAATTTTCAATTTTATCCCTTTACCTATCTCGATCTGAGACAGTATACTTCTAAGTGTCTCTACATCTTTGATTTTTTTACCGTTAATCTCGAGGATTACATCCCCCCTTATGACCCCGGCTTTTTCAGCAGGACTTCCCTTTACAACATCGCTGATAAGGGCTCCTGCGGGCTTTGCAAGCCCGAATTTCCTGGCAAGCTCCGGGGTAATATTCTGAAGGGTTATCCCGAACCATCCCCTTGTTACCTTGCCATTCTTTATAAGCTGTTTCATTACTGATTCTGCCATGTTGCTCGGAACAGCAAAACCGATCCCCTGATACCCTCCTGTTCTTGAAAAGATCGCAGCATTTATCCCGACAAGCTCTCCCTGAATATTTACCAGCGGACCGCCTGAATTGCCGGGGTTTATGGCCGCATCGGTCTGGATAAAGTCCTCGTAATCCGCAACCCCTACATTTGCCCTTCCAACCGCGCTCACTATCCCCATAGTAACCGTATTGCTAAACCCGAAAGGATTGCCAAAAGCGAGAACAAACTCACCGACCTGAAGATCGTCAGAATTACCCCATTTTATCGCGGGCAAGCCTTTGGCCGGGATTTTTATAACTGCGATATCAGTCTTTGGATCCAGGCCTACAACCTTCCCCTTAAAGCTCTGTTTATCAAAAAGGGTAACCTTTATTTCATCGGATTTTTCTACTACATGGTTATTTGTTATGATGTAGCCGTCGGATGACACCAGAACCCCTGACCCCAGGCTCTGCTCTTTCCACTTTTTGGGTATACGAAAAGACTCAAAAAAATCTCCAAAAGGACTGTCAAAAAAACGTGACATCCCCTTATTCACTGTTTTTGTTGTAGATATATTGACTACGGCCGGGGTTATCGCCTTAACTATATCTGAAAATGCCAGGCTTTCCCCTCTGATGTTCTTAGGCACATCCGGTACGTAGGCAGGCGAATATTTAGTCGATTTAGAAATGAAAATATCTAAATTAGTGCCTATCAGATAACCAAGAAATACTGCAATTATTATAAGTATTACAGTTGATTTATTTTTCATATGGAGATTTCTTAAAAAATTCTATAAACAAAAGAAGTCAAGTATGCTTTAAAACACACTTTTTAATTATACTCTGGGACCTTGACCTTGTAAACCCCATGAAAAGATTCGTCTCATTACCGGGCATTCTCTATCCTGCCCGCAGGGTATAACTTTTTTCTAACGGGGGAAAGTCCCCGGAGAATCAACTTTTGTCTTATGTGCGTTAAACGGGTTTTTATTGGAAACTGAAAATTGTGTTAATATAGTCGCAATTATAAGATAAACAGCCCTGAAACAGAAAGAGATTTTAGTGAATATCATTACCCGCAAAAAACGATACAGAGAGTGCGATAACAGGTATTTATGGCATCCTTTTACACAGATGAAAGAGTGGGCAGGGGAACCCCCTGTAATCATAACCGAAGGGCGCGGCTCCTTTCTTAAGGATATTAACGGCCGATGGTATCTTGACGGAATCTCATCAGTCTGGGTTACAACACATGGACACAGAAAAGCAGCGATTGATCTCGCAATCAAAAATCAGCTTGATAAAATCAGCCACTCCACGCTCCTTGGCCTTACCCATACTCCTGCTATTGATCTGGCTAAACAACTGGTAGCAACAGTCCCTAAAGGGATTTCCAGGGTTTTTTATTCTGATAACGGTTCAACTGCCGTAGAAATAGCATTAAAAATGGCGTTTCAGTACTGGAAACTTAAGGGTGTTAAGCGCAAGACAAGATTTCTCTCTCTTAATAATGCTTACCACGGCGATACAATAGGGGCTGTAAGCGTCGGAGGGATTGAGCTGTTCCATAAGATATTCTCACCACTGCTTTTTAAGTCATATAGGGCTCCCTCACCATACTGTTACAGATGTGAACCTGGCAAAAAATATCCTTCCTGCAGACTGTACTGTCTAAAAACAATGGAAAACATCATTAAGAAATACCATAAAGAAATAGCCGGGTTAATTATTGAACCCGTTGTTCAGGGTGCAGGCGGCATAATTGTCTCCCCTAAAGGCTATTTAAAAGGGGTTAAAAAGCTATGCACGAAATACAATATCCTTATGATAGCTGATGAAGTCGCGACCGGGTTTGGAAGAACCGGGAAAATGTTTGCATGTGAGCATGAAAACGTGCGCCCGGACATATTGTGCCTGGCAAAAGGCATTACAGGCGGTTATCTCCCGCTTGCTGCAACCCTGACAACTGAAAAAGTATATAAAGCGTTCCTTGGGAGATTTAAAGATTTAAAAACATTCTTTCATGGACATACATACACTGGAAACCAGCTTGCCTGTTCTGCTGCTTTAGCAAACCTTAAGGTATTTAAAAAAGAAAAAACCCTTCAGAAGATGCAGAAAAAAATTAAAACACTTAAAAATGGGCTTACGGGAATTTCACGTCTTTCTCATGTTGGAGATGTAAGACAGAAAGGTCTTATGGCAGGCATTGAACTTGTAAAAGATAAAAAAACAAAAAAGACTTATCCTCTTAAAGAAAAAATGGCCTGGAGAGTCTGTAATAAGGCAAAAGAAAGAGGCCTTATAATAAGGCCTCTCGGAGATGTCATTGTCTTAATGCCGCCTTTAAGTATCTCTGACCAGGAGTTAAAAAGACTTGTACAAATAACCGAAGAGTCAATTAGAAAAGCAACTGAGTGAATATTTAAAAACTAAAATAAATAAAATCTATATTATTTTCTCCTCTTAAAATTATTATTGCAATAACAAACAGGCAAATCAGATGATACAGACTGTCTGTTCCCTGCAATATTATAGCCTGAAACTTCCATGCACTTTAGCATTATAGATAGTATAATAAAAACATAAGGTAACCCTAAGGTAACCCTGAAAATTGTTAAAAAAGGAGACCGCATGAAAACAAAACCATTTTATAAAGTCCATTTATGGAGATTGTCTGCATTCTGTTTTGTTTTAGTATTTATATTTGGAACAACAGCCCAGGCTATTCAGGACCCTCTGAAAGGACTATCCGGTCCGCCATTCACCAACCCATCTAAAATCCAGCCGATGCCTCAAGGATGGGAACAGCAACCTGTCAAGTATGAACAATCAGCAGGTAATGCTGACATTGTGATTACACTGGACCAGCAAATGAATACACCCTTAATACCAATTATTCGAAAATACGCTAAAGAGCATAATCTGAAAATCCATATCATTAACGGGACATGTGGGATATCCGCCGGGATGCTGTCGCGTAAAGTAATTGATATTGGAGGATACTGTTGTGCGCCTGGTAAAACAGACAGGTTGCCTGGTCTGAAATTTCATACCCTGGGCATTGCTCCCCTTGCATTAATTGTTCACCCTGATAACCCCATTGATAACATCACTATCGAGCAGGGTCAACAGCTTTTCCAGGGAGAAATCTACCGCTGGTCTGAGCTAAAAACTACCAAAGGGGGAAAGGGAGCAAACCTGCTGGTTCAACCGGTTGTACGTCTTCATTGTAAACAAAGACCCGGTTCCTGGCGTTTGTTGCTCAAAAATGAAGACCTCTTCAGTCTCGGTCTTTTGGAAGTGGGGGCAATCCCAGATATGGTTTCTCAGGTTTCTGAAAATAAAGAGGCCATTGGCTATGAAGTCATATGGGAAACTCGTCATTATAAACACAACGGAAAAGTAAAAACTCTAAGAATTAATGGATATGCCCCTGAAGATCTGTCACATCTCCTGGCCGGCAATTATCCATTATACCGTGTCTATAGCCTCACAACATGGGAGGGAAAAGGTGTTTTAAACACCCGGGCTGAAAAATTAGTAGACTATCTAATACAACAGATTGAACACCTTGACAGCAAATATGCTGTAATTCCCGCATCCCGTCTCAGACAAGCAGGCTGGAAATTTAATAGAAATGAGTTAGTTGGAAAACCCAGGTAAATGGATACTTCTTTGCATGACAAAAGGTCGCTGCGTGCGCTAATTGTGTACATTAAAAAGCGGGTTCCTCTGCCACTTAAAATGACAGTGATGACAATCGCACTCGGGCTTGTTGTTTGGGCAGTATTAGACCATATTCAGACCAATAAACTCAAAAATATCTTTCAGGCTCGATTGGCTGAAAGGCTCAGCAAGCAGGCAATGGTAGACAGGCTCAGTTTTGACCGCTATGTAAAAGTCCACCATCAATTGGTTAGACTATTTATAACACAAAATAATTTCAGCAACTACATTGAGAATAAAGATAAAGAATGGACCACAGAAGATGTTATTCAAATCAAATATTACATGCGGATTCCACAGTGGTTTCCCAAGCTCTCGGTGTTGCGAACATTTGCCAAACCCCGATATGCCCTGTTATTAGACTCTCAAGGAAAGGTGAGAGAGGTGTTTGAGAGCCGGCGTCAACAAACAATACCTCAAGCTTTACTCCAAACACCACCACTTCTGCTTGCAACAAGCCATGGACAAAGCTTTTTAACCAGCATTGATGCTACCCCTTATCTGGTCGCATCTGAATCTCTTTATGATCCACATGGGGAAATACTGGCTACCTTGATGCTTGCCTCACCTATTGATGAAGAGTTTTTAACTGCTTCGTTAGGCCCTTTCATCCAGGATCACAGGAATTTAGTAGCACTTCTAACACCAGGGGGGAACCCCCGGATTCTGACAAGCAACAATCTGGCTGAACTGCCAATAGGCACACCGCTTGAAAGCCTAAAAGAACGTTACCTTATTACAGGGACAGCATTTTTTGATTATGGGGCTTCAGATCTGAGTATTACACTTGCCTCTTTTGTATCAATGGCAGAGATCGATGCCCTTACCAAATCAGTCCTTACGTCGGAACGACAACAGCGTGCTATAGGAGCTCTTGTATTTATCATGGCTTTTGCATTGATTATATTCTGGATTACAAGGCGTATACAAAAGTTGACCCAGCATATTACTGACTTTTCACACAACGCGTTAGGTGTGGAACGGCAGAAGCCGCAAAAAGGGGATCAAATCTTTATTTTAGAAGATCGTTTTCAAAGTTTGACAGAGGATGTCCTTGAGGCACGTAAAGCCCTGAAAAATGAGTCTGAGGCGCATAAGCATCTGGCATTGCATGATACCCTGACCGGTCTCCCTAACCGTGCATTACTTAATGACCGGCTCGAGCAGGCTATTCTTGCCTCAAAGCGCGAAGGCAAACAGCTTGCTGTCCTGATGTTGGACCTGGATCATTTCAAAGAAATCAACGATACTCTGGGACACGACCTCGGCGATATAGTATTGAAACAGCTTGGAGCGCGCTTGCTGGGCACACTGCGGAAATCCGACACAATTGCCCGTTTTGGCGGTGATGAATTCATAGTGCTGCTGCCTTCAGTAAATGCCAAGCAGGCTGCATCTTTAGCTCGTAAACTTCTGAACGCGCTCGAACCGTCTTTTGTGGTTAGAAACAATAACCTTTATATAGGAGCGAGCATCGGAATTGTACTGTGCCCTGATCATGGAGAAGATCCCAATATTCTCATCCAGCATGCGGATGTTGCGATGTATGTCGCCAAACAGTCCCATTCTGATATCGCCAATTATCATCCCGATCAGGACAAATACAGCCGGGACCGCCTCGAAATTACTGGAGAGCTGCGCAATGCCATAGAGCATAAAGAATTATTACTGCATTACCAGCCAAAAGTAGAGTGTAAAACCAACTCAATCACTGGCGTAGAGGCATTAGTCCGCTGGCAGCACCCGCAGCAAGGTTTAATTTTCCCTGATAAGTTCATTTCATTAACAGAGCACACCGGGTTAATCAGACAGTTAACCGGGTGGGTAATTAACGCATCGCTTCAGCAATGTGCTGTCTGGCAACGTGCTGGTATTAAAATCAACGTATCAGTAAACCTCTCAACCAGGAACCTGCAGGATACACAGCTCCCTGAGCAGATTGCCATATTGTGTGAGACATGGGGCATTAACCCGGAAAAGCTGGAATTGGAGATTACCGAAAGCGCTATGATGGCAGACCCGGAACGTGCAATGGAAGTCCTGACACAATTAAGCACTATAGGTGTGCGCCTTTCTATAGACGACTTCGGCACAGGCTATTCCTCACTCGAATATCTCAAGAGATTACCCGTGGATGAGATTAAGATTGATAAATCTTTTGTCAAGAACATGGTCGCTGATGACAATGACGCTGTTATTGTGCGTTCCACCATTGAGCTTGCCCACAATTTAGGCCTCAAGGTTATGGCTGAGGGGGTTGATCAGCAACAAATATGGGACATACTTGGAAAGCTCGGCTGTGACACGGCGCAAGGGTACTATATAAGCCGTCCACTACCTGCAGAAAAACTTACAGAATGGTTTAACAACACTACCTGGCGCCTTGAGAAGTGATACAGCGCGGCCAGTCTTAAAAACCTGTCAACTGCCCTATGCTGTCACTCTTATTCCCTATGGCAAACCCCCGTGCTAAATACCGTGCTCGGCAACCTGTCTTTTAATAAGCCCTGAGAAAAAGGGCTTCTGAATGCAAGGAATGATTACTTCATGTAATGCAAACTTTTCTGTCTCAATAGCATAAAGTATATAAAGCGTTCCTTGGGAGATTTAAAGATTTAAAAACATTCTTTCATGGACATACACACACTGGAAACCAGCTCGCCTGTTCTGCTGCTTTAGCAAACCTTAAGGTATTTAAAAAAGAAAAAAACCTTCAGAAAATGCAGAAAAAAATTAAAACACTTAAAAATGGGCTTACGGGAATTTCACGTCTTTCTCATGTTGGAGATGTAAGACAAAAAGACAAAAAAACCCTATCCTCTTAAAGAAAAAATGGCCTGGAAAGTCTGTAATATGGCAAAAGAAAGAGGCCTTATAATAAGGCCTCTTGGAGATGTCATTGTCTTAATGCCGCCATTAAATATCTCTAATCAGGAGCTTAAACGACTCCTTGAAATAACAGAAGAGGCAATTAAGGGTACTTTTTAAAGCTCGCCCTCTTTGCAGGCAGTGTACCCCATACCTCCGGGGTTCAAATCTTTCTTTGTATAATAAGTACCCGAAATAAGTTTTTTATCGAAAAAGGATGTTGAGTAGACACGTTTCTTAAAATCCTGATTTACATTGGGCGGTGTACTGATAAAAACCTCTGCTTCTACCCATGGATAGTTGTAAGTGCAGGCCTTACCATTGTTCCATATAGTCAGAACACCGGACAAAATAGTAAATGGTTTAACTTTAATCACAAAGTTCTGGCTACCTGCAGGGATTTTTTTCCCTACATAAGGGGCTATCATAGCCGGAACGTTTGAAGTGCCGCCAATAGCAAAAAAGGAATTATGTGTTTTATCCTGCTCTTTCCCACCATTAAGAACAAAGCTTCTAAGCTTTAGTTTTACCCATAGAGATCCATACTTCTCATTGCCGTAATTACCGATTACCCAATCGTTTTTGCTGTTAGCTGAGACAGATATGTCTATACTGTCGACCTGCCTGGATGCGCCATAATGAGGTGTGATTTTTGTGATTTTAAAGTCACCGTTAAGCGGTTTGTTCATATTGCATCTCGCCAGTTCTGTCTTCTTGGCCTTGATTGTATCCCGGATATAGGAGGCATAATCTTTAGTCTCAGGGTACAGACAGGCATCAACAACATTGAATTTTAATGAATTCGGTGCTCTACATAGCAGATTTTCGTATTGCTTATCAAAATCAGCTATTTGTTTCTCAAACTGCTCACAATCAGTACATCTTTTAATTTCAGATTCCCTTCGCCTGTTATGTGAGTCGGCAGTTTTATAGTTTTCGCCCTGTAAGCACCACCTGTTATGATGATCTTCATCAGAACTCCACCTTGGATATTTATACTCCCATTCAGAGCCGCGAGCACATTTCTGTTTTTCTCTTTTTTTGTTCAGATCAACAGCAGTCTTTGCATATGAGTTACACGTATTACATTTTTTAAGTTCAGCCTGCATCTGCTTGATAGTTTTACCGGGATTCGGGATCCTATCCATCATACATTTATCAAAATGGACCTGATATTGTGAATGCCAGTTGCCGCCTTTTAGAACACTGCAGCCCAAACCTTTGGATTCCAACCTCTCAGCTTCCTGGTTAAGATCAAATGCATCCTGCGCATATTTTTTACACATGGTTTCTTTTGTTTCTGCGCCGCGTGCCTTCCCTATATCTCCCGGTCCGGACAGATCATCCCCTTTTTTGCGGATTGCACTTCCGGGAGCTCTCTTGAGCGGACTGCGCACTCTTTCGTATTTAATTACCGGGGCACACTTATTCAGCACATCCTGCCTTAACTTTGTGCCTTTATCAAGCTCTGACTGAGGCTGGTTTAAACACCAGTTATAGTGATGATTGTAATCATCACTCCAGACCGGATAATTCAGGTTTTTACACCCTTTAGACTTACCGGTTTTAAGCTGTTCCTGTGCGGTTTTCGCATATTTGTCGCATGCGCCAGGAGAAGCAGCCATGGTTATGGAAACAGAGCCTGCACCAATGAAAATATATATGGCCGTTATTAACACAATTAGTATCAGTTTTTCATATCTCATTGTTCATCCTCCCATAAATATTAAAATAAACGCTGTTAATGGTTCAGGCTATTTCAGCCCGCTATTTCTTTTGCTGATTACTTATTAGTGGCAATTAAAACAAAAAAGGTTCAAATTTATTAGTAGGACAGTATTTTTTTAACTATTACAGGATGTTACAGGGCTTACTCTTTCTTGTTTTCAGCGCAGATATGCTGAAATATAGCATTTATGGTTTTTTAAGTCAAATTTAATATTCTTGTTTAAGAAGAGGGGCTATCATCTGCCTTTTTATCAAACTCGTCCATCTTTTCAGCCAGGCTCTTCCAGTTACACTCATTCATTGCTTTTACCATCTCATGTATCTCACCGTTTTCAATAACCCGTTTTCTTTCAGATTCATTTGATATCCCGTAGAAAGGAAGCATAATATAAAATGCCTGATCTACATGTTTTTTCACAGGGTTAAGCACATCATCACGTCTGCTGTAATATGGGTCTTCGTCTTCAGCACAGGGACTGCCGAAAACATTAAACTGCCTGCACCCTAAAGGTCTCATAGAATAAACAACACACTCTCCTTTAATAAGAAAAGGGCACTGCCCTTTAGTATCAAAGCTCACGAGCTGTTCCCTAAGAGTTTCCCGCACAGCACCTGAAATTTTCTCAACACTAAACCAGGACATGCCCACAAGCTCCAGAGGATAAACAGGGAGACCCTCCTGTGTCCTGCAGCAGCTTGTACACTGCTTTCTGCAGGCAAGCTTTCTTCCCTTTTTTTCTTCGGAAGCGATCGCGCCGGTAATTCCTTTATCAACAATATGATAGGCTTCAAGCAGTACCGGCAGCCATGAATGGAGTTTTTCATCGTCAGGATAGGACGGTCTTTTAATTTTGATTCTGTTTTTACTTTTCTTTTTATTTGCCATTTAATGAGAAAGGGACATTACTCCTTTTTATTATAAATCTGAAAAATACAACTTAAAGTTTTAAGTCAATTTAAAATACAAAGTGACCTAATTTTAAATAGGAATAGCCATATAGTCAAATTTATTTATATTATATATATATATGAAATACTTTATTCTGGCTATGCTATGGATCCTCTGGTGTTGCATGCACAGTTTTCTGGTGACAACCACGGTGACCGCATGGTTTAAAAAGCGAACAGGAGATGAATTCGCTTTTTACCGGATTTCCTATAACCTGCTGTCACTGATAACTGTCCTGCCTCTGTTATACTGGCAAAATACGATCCCCGGGCCGGTCATTATTGAACTTTCACCATTCCTCTTAATATTTAAATACTCTGCTCTTGTTTTAAGTGCTATGGTCATTACAGGTTCACTTTTTTCATTTGATATGACAGAATTTCTGGGCATAAGGCAGATAACAGATAGAATGAGGATGGAAGCTGGAAAAGGGACGCATGGAAAAGACAAAAAGATAAAGGACGGGGGAGGAGCAACGAGAGGTGATGGACGAAAGACGATGGATAAGGAAAAAAGCAAAACCAAACGCACTCCCATAATAAAAAAACACGGGTTTTACTCTATTGTACGTCACCCTATGTATCTGGGCGGGGCTGTTTTTTTTACAGCATGTATGATGAATGCATCCGCTGCCAGGTTTATCGGCTATGCAATACTGGCAGTCTATATGGTTATAGGAGCATTCAGGGAGGACGGGCGTCTTGCAAGGGAACTGGGTAAGGCTTACACGGATTATCAAAAAGAAGTGCCAATGTTCCTGCCGGGAATTTCCGGGAAAAGCAGATAGCCTGCTCTTTACTCTTATTAAACTTTAATTTATTTGCTTTTTAACTTTACCTTTCCGGTCTCTGGATCATATTGATACTTATCAAAATCTACCTGAGAATCCATCATATATGAAACATCTTCAAGCATGTCCGGTAATTTACCGTTAGCAATTCGATACATCCGGACAGCCCTCTGCATATTTACTAAATTCACCTGCTCCACAGCCCTCTGACTGCTCTCATAAGCGCCTATCAGTCCTTCACCATAGTCTTTAACAGGGTCCTGCTTGCAGCTGATTACCAGAATAAAACTCAAAACAAGAGAAGAAAGAAATAATGTTCTGATTTTAATTGCAGATTTTATTAATCTCATGAGCTACCTCGCTTTTTCGGGATTTTAACCGCTCAAAATCTCCTTTACCTTTTCAACAACTTCCTTTGGCTTTGCTGTTGATTTTACCAAATAGCCGTCTGCTCCGAGGTTAAGCGCCTTTTCAACTTCTTCAGGCTGTCCGCGTGACGATAATACGATCACATGAATCGAAGAAAGTTTGGAGTCTGTTTTGACAGCCTGCAGGACTTTAAATCCATCCATTACTGGCATGTTTAAATCGAGCAGTATAAGGTCTATCTCCCCCCCGGACAAAATAAGTATAGCCTCTTTACCATTGCTGGCAGTTACAACTTTAAAGCCTTCTGGTATAAGTTTTGTTTTGTAAATATCCTGAAACATTTTTTCATCATCAACAACAAGAATACTATTTCGCCGAGACATAACCGCCCTCCTCAATAATATGTTTAAGTTTTTTCTCAACAAGATCCCTTATACCGTCAAGAGATTGTTTATCTTTAGCCTCAAACCTCAATACCAGGGCAGGCTGTGTGTTGGACGCCCTTATTAAAGCCCACCCATCATCAAATTTTATCCTTATTCCGTCAATAGTAACGGATGGATATTCATTAAATTCTTTCTTGGCTTCTTCCACTATTTCAAATTTCACCTCATCAGAGCAGTCAAACCTTATCTCAGGGGTTGAAACCATTATGGGAGCGTCCTTTAAAAGCGACTTTGTACTGTAAGGTTTCCCGGTTCTTTTTATTATTTCCAAAAGCCTCAGGCTCGCGTAAATAGCATCGTCATAGCCGAAATATTTATCCGCAAAAAACATATGTCCGCTCATTTCTCCGGCGAGCAGGGCTTTCTCTTTTTTAAGTTTTTCCTTAATAAGCGAATGTCCGGTCTTCCACATAACCGGTACACCGCCGTGAGAGGCGATATCATCATAAAGAGTCTGAGAGCATTTCACCTCACCGATTATCATTGAACCCGGATGTTCCTTCAGAACAGCCCTGGAAAATATAATCATCAGCCTGTCGCCCCAGATAATTCCGCCTTCCTCATCAACAACTCCCAGCCTGTCTGCGTCACCGTCATACCCTATGCCTGCGTGCGAACCTGTTTCTTTCACCTTAGTAATTAAATCAGCGACATTCTTCTCTACCACAGGGTCAGGGTGATGGTTAGGAAACCTTCCGTCTGGCTCGCAGTACAATTCTATAACCTCAGCATTAAGCGCTTTAAGAATTTTTGGCACAACAAGACCCGCTGTACCATTGCCCGCATCAATAACTATTTTCAGCCCGGACATATCCTGAAATTTATTTTTTAAAAAATCAATATAATCATCAATAACAGGATAATTTTCAACAGCACCTTGTCCGCTCTTGAAATCTTTTGCTTCCAGAATTTTCCATAGGGCCTGAATACTGTCACCAAAAAGCGTTTCCCTTCCCACACTTAATTTAAACCCGTTAAACTCAGACGGGTTATGACTTCCTGTGATCATAATACCGCCGTCAACAGGAAGCTTAAACAGAGAATAATACTGAAGCGGAGTCGGACACACGCCAAGGTCTATAACATCAAGTCCCGAGCTGTTCAGTCCCTTGATCAAACTATCTCTTATCACCGGGGAATGCAGCCTCGCATCTCTGCCAACTGTTACCTTTGCCCTGTCCTTATTGACAGACTTCAGCAGATAAGAAGCAAACGCCTTTCCAATCAGTTCAGCTGTCTCTTCTGTTAAATCCTTCTCCCATATACCTCTGATATCATACTGCCTGAAAATAGCAGGATTTAACATAAATGACCTCAATTCCCCATGAACAAATGGATTTATTCATACCAAACCATTGTTTTCAATATTACCATATATTTCAAAAAGAACATAATAAATATTCGGAGAGTTTCAGTATACTGCGGTTATGCTATGAAGAGCTGGCTGTGGTTTCCTTTGACTCTGCTGCTTTTTTAGCCCTGGCCGCCTGTTTCGCTTCATATGCCTGCAGAACTTCAGGGAAATTGATTGTACCTGTAATCGCGGTTACAGGACATTTTAGAGTGCAGATACCACAACCTATACATTTACCCTGATCTATTACATGCTGCTTCTTCTTCTCACCTGTGGGAGCGTTTACAGGACATACCTTGACACAGCTTCCGCATCCGATACATTTTTCCGTAACTAAGGCCTTGGGTCTGTAAGGCAGTGCGTCCAGGATCGCATTGGTGGGACATTTTCTTACGCAAAGACCGCAAACCTTACATTTATCAACATCGATCCTTGCCAGATTGCTCTCAACTGATACCGCATCGTAAGGACAGACTTTAACACACATGCCGCATGCTATACACCCTACCTGGCAGCTCTTTCTGGTGGCAGCCCCTTTGTCTTTAGAATGACATCTTACAAGGACTTCCTTTGCCAACGGCAGAATCTCAATAACTTTTGTAGGACACGCCTGGGCGCATTTGCCGCACGCTGTACATTTTATCGGATCTATTACAGGCAGGGCATCATCGCTCATTGTTATGGCATCAAACGGACAAACCCGAAAACATGTTCCATACCCGAGACAGCCGTAAATACACGCCTTGTTCCCTCCGCTGGCCAGTATCGCAGCCCTGCAGTCTTCAATGCCTTCGTATTTAAACCTGCGCACTGATTTGGACAGACCGCCCTGACACAATACCCTGGCCACTTTGGGCTCTGTAACAGCTACTTCCTTGCCTGTAATCCTGGCTACCTCTGCTGCGGTTTCTTTCCCTCCGGGTGTGCATAAGTTTGCCGAGATATCGTCATTAAAAACAACAGCTTCGGCATACTGCCTGCAGCCCGGATAACCGCATGCACCGCAATGGGCATGGGCAAGGACATCAGAAACCTGGTCTACGCGCGGATCTTCTTTTACAGCAAACTTTTTCGCTGCAAAAGCCAGCCCCATTCCGAAAACAGCACCTATTCCAAGCAGGAATATCGCGGTAAACATTACAACCTCGACAAGATCAACAGTCTCCTTGGCCTCAACTCCGCCTCCGACACCTGCATAAACAGAAGAAGCAAGTGTCAGTGTCAGTGCGAGTACCGGTAATACAGTATTTTTTAACATTGTGTTTTTAAACATCTGCGCAATAGCAAAGATGGGTGTCTTTTTTATCGTTAAAATGCTAATCATGGCTATTTTCTATTGTATTTTTTTTAAAATAAACTCTAACAGCTACCTTAATTTTGATTTTTGATGTTTAATCTTTAATTTCTTTTTACAGTATTATCAAACCTGAAAAACCTGTAAAAGCAAGAGCAATAAGCCCGGCAATAATAAAAGATATGGGCAGGCCCTTAAACGGAGCCGGCACATCGGCAACCTCCAGTTTTTCCCTGATACTCGCCATTATAATAAGAGCAAGTCCAAAGCCGAGTCCGGACCCGAAAGCAAACGCTATACTCTCAAGAAAATTATAGTGCTCTCCGGCGTTTTTCAGAGGCACCGCGATTATAATACAATTTGTTGTTATCAGCGCCAGGTAGACACCGAGCTTATAATACAGAGTGGGGCTTACCTTTTTCATAATCGTGTCTGCAGACTGAACAAATGCCGCGACAACACCGATAAAGATAATGATTTTAAGAAATGTCAGTTCAAGCGGTATCATAATAAACTGATAAACGACCCAGCTTAGTGCGGCGCTTACAACCATGACCATTAAAAAGGTGATGCTCATACCAACAGCTGTTTCCATCTTTTTGGAAACACCAAAGAAAATACAGAGTCCCAGGAACATGGTGAATACAAAGTTATTTATCAGTGCTGATGCAACGACTAATTCAAAAAGTTTTCCCCAGTCAGCTCCCATATTATTCCTCCATTAGACGCCTGATGCGCCTTTACCTCCAAAGAACCTCATATCAACCCAGTTAAAAAATCCCATCAGAAGGCCCACAGCAAGAAAACCTCCTGCAGGCAGTATCATTATAAGCAGCGGATTTCCCGAAACAATAGAAAAACCGTACAACTCTCCTTTGCCGAGAATCTCCCTGAAAAAGCTTATCACTATCATGGCCAGTAAAAAACCGACTCCCATACCAAAACCATCGCATACTGCGGGGAACACTTTGTTTTTATTTGCAAAAACCTCGGCCCTCGCAAATATCGATGCAAATGCAACAATAATCTGAATATAAAGGCCTATCTCTTTATACACAGCCCTTGCATAAGTAGCCATTAACAGATCTATAATGGTGACATATCCGGCAATTATAAGCATAAAAATAGGAATACGGATTTTGGGGTGTATAAAGTTCCTGAGCAGCGAAACAGTCAAGTTGACCATTGTCTGAACAAAGATGACCGATACCCCAAGCGCAACACCATTTTTCAAGCCGTTTGTAACGGCGATCGATGGACACAGGCTGATAGCCATACGGAATATCGTATTTTCACCGAACATCCCGTTCTTTATTAATTCCCAGTTGCTTTTCTTCCTTAGGCTCATTTAAGCACCTCGCCTGATAGTTTTTCCTTTAACATTATTATTCCGTTACGTACCCCGTCCTCGGCAACCGCCCGACTCGATATGGTCGCGCCTGTTATCGCCTCTATCTTATCAGCTGTTTCACGCTTTATTACAACAAGATTATCAGCGGTTTTGCCCTTAAAACGGTTAAGAAAATAGTCCTTTTCAATTTCATCGCCAAGCCCCGGAGTTTCACCGTGCCCCAGAATGCTTATTTTCCTCAGCACAAAGTTTTTATCGACTGATGCAAGCACATGTATGTAGCTTGAGTATCCCTTGCCAAACCCCTCGACTATATAGCCGATATCCTCCGGTCCCACACACTCACTCACATCTTCTGTCTTGCCGGTCTTTTCATTGGTAATAGTTTTAACCTTTATTTCCGAACATACCTGTGCCGCATAATATTCCGCACGCTTTTCATGAGGTGACCAGTCGCCCAGCTTTGCTATATTGTTGGCTTCCGGCATCATAGTCTTAAGGGCCGCCTCTTTCTCTTCCCTGGCCTTTATGAACATGATGGGAGATGTCTTGGCATAAACAAATGCAAGAATAAGTCCGCCGGCAACATATATTGCAACAAGGTTAAATGTTACTTTCATCATCTCAAACGGCGTCATTTTCATTTGCTCTTCTCCTTAACCGCTCCGAACAAACTCGTTCTTGCTCCCCTGTCAATAAGAGGCGCGAAACAGTTCATAAGGAGTATTGCAAACATAACGCCCTCCGGGAATCCACCTTTTAATCTTATAAGCATTGTAAGCGCCCCGCATCCGATACCGAAAATAATCTGGCCTTTTCTAACAGAAGGGCATGTAACATAATCAGTTGCCATAAAAAATGCTCCCAGCACAAGGCCTCCGCTCAGGAGATGGATAAGCGGATCTCCGGTAAAAAGGATAAGCTTCCCTGTCTCAATATCCGTACCGCCGAATATCCAGGCAAGCACGCCTACAGTAGCAAGAAATGAAAAAGGTATATGCCATGTAATATACCGCTTATAAAACAGAAGACCGGCGCCAAGAAGAAGGGCTATTACTGATGTCTCGCCAAGTGAGCCGGCCCTGCTGCCGACAAGAAGGTGCGTATAGAGATCCATTTTATCTCCAAAAACTTCTAACAGTCTGCCAAGGCCCTCTTCTTTCAATATACCTAACGGAGTCGCAGTTGTCTGCGCATCAAAAGCAACAAAAGCAGCTGTAGGTTTCCACCAGATTGTCATGGCTTTTGGCCATGATATCAGCAGAAAAGCCCTGCCGATAAGAGCCGGATTAAAAATGTTATAACCAAGACCGCCAAAAAGCAGTTTTGTCAGAACGATCGCTACAATAGAACCCACTACAGGGATATAAAATTGAGTTAACGGCAGACTCGGAGGAAGATTCATGCCCAGAAGAAGTCCTGTTAAAACGGCACTGCCGTCACTAACGGGAATCCTCTTGTTTAGGGCCTTATGGTATATATACTCTGAAAGAACACATGTTGCAATACAGAGCCCTGTGACATAAAGGGCCATCGGCCCAAAATAATATAATGACATTACAAAAGCCGGAAGGAGTGCAAGATTAACTGTCCACATAATACGGCTAACAGTCTCTTCACTTCTAACATGCGGGCTGACAGAAACAATTAATGGATGTTCTTTTTTCTCAACCAATTTTTCTTTCCTTACAATTCACAATCAACAATCGTCAATCGACAATTTATTTGTTACGGTTTAACCTGAGATTTGGCAAGTCTAATAAACTGAACCATGGGCCTCTTTGACGGACAGACAAAAGCGCAGGAACCGCATTCAAAACAGTCAAATATATTGTATTCCTTTGTCTCTTCATAGTAGCCTTTTTCAGACAGTATGCTCAGCATCGAAGGATTAAGCCCCATAGGGCATACATCGATACAGCTGCTGCATCTTATGCAGGCACAATATTCATCAGAAGCGACATACTCGTCTTTTGTCATGACCAGTATTCCCGATGTACCCTTAATAACCGGCACATCAAGGTTCCATAGAGCAAACCCCATCATGGGGCCGCCTGATATTACCTTCACAACATCATCAACAAGACCTCCGCACTGTTCTGCAAGGTCTGATACAAGTGTCCCTATCCTGACCATCATGTTGCGGGGTTCCTGAATCCCCTTGCCGGTAACAGTCACTACTCTTTCTATAAGAGGTTTACCGTAGCGGACAGCTTCATAAATTGCAAAAGCCGTACCCACATTCTGGACAACAGTTCCTACATCCATGGGGAGCCCTTTGCTGGGAACTTCTCTGCCGTTTATAGCCTTTATCAGCATCTTTTCAGCGCCCTGAGGGTATTTTATTTCAAGGGGCCAGACCTCAATGTTTGATTCATTTGAAACAACTGTTTTCATCTTCTCTATCGCGTCAGGTTTGTTTTCTTCTATACCTATATATCCCTTATTAACACCGAGAGACTTCATTATTATCTTCAGCCCTTCTAAAATCTCCTGCGGACGCTCTACCATAAGTCTGTGGTCAGCTGTCAGGTAAGGCTCACACTCTGCACCGTTAATTATAACCGTGTCAATAGGCTTTTCTTTAGGAGGAGACAATTTGACATTTGTAGGAAATGCGGCACCTCCGAGCCCTACTATCCCCGCATCTTTTATAGCAGTCTTTATCTCATCGGCTCCAAGGTTCATATAATCAGGGTTTTCTTTAAATACCACAGCCTCATCCTTACCATCACTCTCAATAACTATTGAAGTAACCATCTTGCCGGCCGGCTGTGGAAAATCGGATATCGCTATTACTTTCCCTGATATGGAGGAATGTACCGGAGCAGAGACAAAACTTGTCGGAGAACCGAGAACCTGTCCCTTTTTAACTTCATCTCCTATATTGACCTCGGGTTTTGTAGGCGCTCCGATATGCTGACTGAGCGGTATTACTATCCTTTGGGGCAGTCGTGAGGGTGTCACAGCCTTGCCAGAAGTCAATTCCTTCTGATATTCAGGATGAATCCCTCTTTCAAAAGTAGCAGTTTTGGCCATTTCTTTTTTGCTCAGTTTATGGTAAGACCGAAAATAATAAAGAAGACTTAAAAGTTATTTATATCGCTATAAGTTATTCTTTTTAAAAAGAAATTATGAAAAACATTTATTGATAACATTTATAAACCAGTATGTCAAGCTAAATAAAAAATTTCCCATAAACTTAATCACATATCTATCTATACCTGGTTGTTGCTTTTAGCATAAACCTTTATGTACAATTTTATGGATTTGTAATTTAGAATTTTAGTTGTTGTCATTTCAAATATTAACAATGTCCCTTAAAAATATTGAAAAAAAGATTTTCTCCGGTAAACGGCTGACGCCTGAAGATGCCCTTAAACTCTTTCATAGTGACGACATCTTTACTTTGGGCAGGCTGGCATCTCACGTTGCTCTCAGGAAAAACGGGAATAACGTATTTTTTATCCGCAATCATCACATAAACCCAACAAACATCTGCGTTAATCGCTGTAAATTCTGTGCATTCAGCCGATCAAAAGGCGATAAAGGCGCTTATGAGCTGAGCATCAGGGAAATTATCAGGAAAATCCGAAATCCGAAATCCGAAATCCGAAATCACAAGACTAAAAGACAGAAACTAAAAAATAAAAACTCGTCACTCGTCACTCGTTACCTGCCTGCCGGACAGGCAGGCTCATCACAGCCTTTCACCGAAGTTCACATCGTCGGCGGACTTCACCCGGACAGACCATTTGATTATTACATTAAAATGATCAAAGAGATTAATAAATCTTTACCGCAGATACATATAAAAGCGTTTACTGCCGTTGAAATAGATTATTTCTCAAAGATAAGCGGTTTGAGTATTGCCGATACTCTCAAGGCGTTAAAAAAAGCCGGTCTTGATTTTATTCCCGGAGGAGGAGCTGAGATATTCAATAGATCTGTGAGAAATAAAATATGTCCTGAAAAAATAGACGGCAGGAGATGGCTTGAAATTATGGGAAAAGCACACAGAATCGGCATCAAATCAAACGCAACCATGCTATACGGACATGTTGAGTCATATAAGCACAGGGTGGAACACATGGTAAAGCTCAGGAATCTCCAGGATAAAACAGGCGGTTTTCAGGCATTTATCCCTTTGGCATTCCATCCTAAAAACACAGAACTCAGGATTAGCAGTTATACATCAGGCATTGACGACATTAAGACAATAGCCGTTTCAAGACTATTTCTCAATAACTTTAACCACATAAAAGCATACTGGATAATGTTAGGAGAAAAAATCGCCCAGCTCGCTCTGATTTTCGGAGCAGATGATCTTGACGGCACCATTATCGAAGAAAAGATTACACGCTCAGCAGGTGCGCTTTCCGGCAGTGCCATGACCAGAGATGAGTTGATAAATCTTATCAGAACTGCGGGTAAAACACCGGTTGAGAGGGATTCGTTCTACAAACCAGTGAAAAGTTCATAGTTCATAGTTCATAGTTCATTGTTTATAGTAAAAATTTAGGGTTAAGAGTGAAAAAAGATAACAAACATACAAAAAAAGGCATTAATCGCATTACAAAAAAACAGGGACTTGCACTGTTAAAAAATGCCGACCTGCTCGGTCTTGGCATAATGGCCGATAAAGTCAGACAAAGACTGCACCCTGAACACATTGTTACTTTTATTGTTGACCGCAATATTAATTACACCAATATATGCATAAACCGCTGCTCTTTCTGCGCCTTCTACAGAAACGAGAATGATCCGGACGCCTATGTATTAAGCGAAAAAAAGCTTTTCAATAAGATAAAAGAAACTATCAAATGCGGCGGAACCCAGATCCTGATACAGGGAGGGCTCCACCCTGAGCTTGACATCAGTTATTATATTGACCTGCTAAAAGCTGTTAAAAAGAAGTTTAATATTCATGTTCATGGTTTTTCGCCGCCTGAAATTTATTATATAGCTGATAAAGCAGGGCTGACCCTCAAAAAAACCATAAAAACTCTACAGCAGGCCGGACTTGACTCCATCCCCGGAGGAGGCGCTGAAATATTGTCAAACAGGATCAGAAAAAAAATAAGCCCTAAAAAAATAAGCAAAGAAAAGTGGCTTAAAGTAATGGAAGAAGCTCACAAGCTTGGCATGAAGACAACAGCGACCATGATGTTTGGAAGCATAGAAAAACCGGAAGACATTATCGAACACCTTGATGCCATCCGTACACTGCAGAATAAAACAGAGGGTTTTACAGCGTTTATACCGTGGAGCTTTCAGTCCGGGAACACAGAACTGAGTAAGGTGTCAGGCGTCAGCAGTCAGAGGTCAGGAAAAAAATCCGAAATCCGAAATCCGAAATCCGCAATTCATCCCGCTACTGCCGTAGAATACCTCAGGGTGCTTGCACTTTCAAGAATCTATCTTGATAATGTTCCCAACATACAGGCATCGTGGGTAACACAGGGGCTTAAACTTGCCCAGATATCGCTTAGATTCGGTGCTAATGATTTTGGTTCAACAATGATTGAAGAAAATGTGGTTGCCTCAACCGGGATAAAATATACGGTTTCAGTCAGCGACATTATAAATGCTGTAAAAACAGCCGGTTTTAAGCCCGCCCAGAGGAATATGTATTACGATATAATCAAACCTTTCAAGCCGTTCAGCCTGTAACATTTTAATACGTTCTCAAAAGCTATGGCTATGCGGGTTCTTCTTCAGGCAGATCAGGGAGGGCAAAAGGAATGCTCTGCTGCAACGGGTGCATGTACATCAAGCCGCCATGCGGCCGGTTGATGGGCACCTCATGGTAAATAAAGGTGAAAATCTCATCCGCCTGTGCTTCAGACACTACAACAGTAAAGATTTCCTTCTCGGTGTTTTCGCCAATCCCCAGGTAGGCCAGGGGAGTAAGCCTGCCCACGCCTCTTGCAAAGTTTATATTGGATGCAATAACCCCGTATCTGGATTTCAAAACCAGCATAATCGGCCTGGCGGTGCCTTTGGATAAGATACAGGTTATAAGCTTGCTGCGTTCAATTTTCATCGTTTATCAGTCAATCTGGTTAGAATCTCAGGGGAGATGTAAGTTGCCGCCTTCTCCAGCGGGGTGATATACATAAAACCTTTTCCAGGGGTATCAAGTTTGCCGGCAAGGTACATCTTTTCAAATACCCGATTCACCTGGTTCGCAGCCACGACAATATTAATCACTTCTTTTTCAACTTCTACGGTCACGCCCAGAACACCTAATCTTTCGCGTACACCGCTGCCATGTGCAAAATAAATCGTAGCGCCCTGGGCACCTGCCTCCTGAGCTGCTTTGACAATATCGTCAGCAAGGCCGCGTTGTACAATACAGGTAATTAGTGATACATCCGTCAAGACTGTAATTGCACGTGTTGTCATTATCCTCTCCCTTCTGCAGTTTTAGTAATTTGTTCTCCAGCAGCATATTTCCGTTTAATTTTCCACTGAATCCACAAGCCGGTAGACAGCACAGATATTATCGGCCCAACCGAAGCCATGGAAAGAATGCCAAATCCCTCGATTGCTTCGACCGCATTGCCCAATCCCAACCCCATAGCCAGTACCAGAGGAACAGTCACCGGTCCGGTGGTAACGCCGGCACTGTCCCATGCGACATTAACAAATTCCTCATTGGACAGGAACGTTAATATGACAGCAATCGCATAGCCGGGTATCAGCAGATATCCGAGAGGAATTTCAAAAATAATTTTGACAACACCCATAGTAATCCCGCAACCAACACCAATGGAAACTGTATACATCAACAGGGATTTTCTGAATGCACCATTGGTCAGGTTCTCGACCGTCATACCCAGAGCATTGAGCGCAGGTTCAGCCAGAGTTGCAC
>VAPA010871229.1_pt1 | contig 34960 bp, 28 predicted proteins | sample 3395041 | NCBI WGS metagenome assembly VAPA01 (sample SAMN08290432, study PRJNA428436) | hydrothermal vent metagenome | isolation source: Deep-sea hydrothermal vent chimney | place: Indian Ocean: Southwest Indian Ridge | depth 1973 m m
GTGCATGATCTTACGCATGTCATTAATTACTCTCTTCCCCAGGACCCTGAATCATATGTTCACAGGATAGGCCGTACAGGCAGGGCAGGTAAGGAAGGAATAGCTGTAACCTTTATTACTCCGCGGGAATACAGCAAGCTGCAGTTTATAAGAAAAGGAGCGCAGACGGATATACGAAAGGCTAAACTGCCAAAGGTTAAAGATGTCATTAAATCGAAAAGACTGAGGATCAAAGCTGAACTTGAAGATATTATAAAGTCAGAGCCGCAGAAAGAATATCTTGAGATGTCCAGAAAGTTTCTGGAGTATAATGAACCTGAGAATATACTGGCGGCCCTTCTTCAGCATTCTTTTCAGGATGAGCTGGATGAAAAAAGCTATGCTGAAATAGGAGACGTGGTTGTTGATATAAAAGGCAAGACACGGCTTTTTGTGACAAAAGGTAAAAAAGACGGATTGACACGCAGGAAACTGGTGGATTTCATACAGGTCAAATGCAATATCAAGGGTGAGAAGCTGAGGGATATTCAGATACTTGATAAGTTCTCGTTTGTTACTATGCCTTTTCATGAAGCAGAGACATTATTGTCTCACTTCAAGAAACGACAAAGAGGTTCTGAACCTTTTATTACAAGGGCCAAGAAGACACGTAAATAGAATGTGCTTATTTGTGTTTGCAGGGGCGGGCCGCCTGTTCCGTGTTCTAAGTTCTATAGAACTTTACGGGAATCCCATACATTGTTCACCGTTCACTGTTCATCGTTCATTGTTTTAACTATGAACTATCAAACCCTTGGTCTGAGCCAGTCAGCTGTCAGGCAGGCTCGGGTCGAAGTCTATGCACCATGAACGACCTTTTTGCCCTCGCTATGACAGTTTTACATATCTGCTGTGCCCTCATACACCTTCACGGCAGGGCCTGTCATATAAACATGGTCATTTTTTAAAGACCACTCAATAAGGAGTTTGCCGCCCGGCAGATGAATTGAGGTTTTTCTGTCAGTCAGTCCCAGGAGTGAAGAGGCGACTGCTCCGGCTGATGCGCCTGTACCGCATGCCATTGTCTCTCCTGCTCCTCTTTCCCATACACGCATTTTTATATTTTTACGGTTTATGATCTGAATGAATTCAACATTTGTCCTGTTAGGGAAAAGCCTGTGATTTTCAATGGCAGGGCCGAACTGCGCAACCTGAACTTTATTGATATCATTTACCACGATCACAGCATGCGGGTTGCCCATGGAAACACATGTAATCTTAAAAGTCATGCCCCTTATGATTAAGGGATGATTTTTGACAATTGACAATTGACGACTGACAATTGACGAGACTGGTATTTTTTTACTTTCAAGCACAGGGGCTCCCATATCTACCTTAATATTCCTGCCTGATTTTTCAGGGAGGATAATGCCCGCGGGCGTTTTGATCCTCAGCTGTTTTAAACGTGTGCGCTTTCCGGATAATTTGTTGTCCCAGATATATTTGGCAAGGCATCTTATTCCATTACCGCACATTTCCACTTCTGAACCGTCTGAATTAAAGATGCGCATTCTGAAATCTGCCTGTTTAGAGTTATCAAGTATCAGGAGCTGGTCAGCGCCTATACCAAACCTGCGGCTGCAGAGAGTTTTTGAAAGATGGGAGATATTTTTAAGTTGTTTTTTTCTCTTATCAATGAGTATGAAGTCATTGCCCAGAGCGTGCATTTTTGTGAAAGTTATTTTCATTTTTAATTTTTTGTGGGATTGCGCATCCCACACTCGTGGTTCATTTCTTTTAGGGCGTTTCGCCCATACCCGACCCACTTTCTTTACCTCTAACGAAAGTGGGCAAAGAAACGTACCCCGTGATTGCTTCTACTCCGGTCTGCTCAAGTCGTACCTGCCTGCCGGTAAGCAGGTTCAGTAAAATAATTTAAACTCATCCCTTCGGTCTTCAGACACGAATTATTTTCTTGGCCCCGTAGCTCATAGGCAATAGCCTATACGGGGCTTGACCCTTCACACTATCTTCTCAGACCTTCCAATGAATAGTGAGTGGTTAACGAACGCATGTAAATAAATAATTCTTTATTCCTTACTTTGATGCTTCCCGTAAGGGAACATTAAATATCAATGGGATCTAAAATAATAATGACAAATAATTACAATTCTTCTTCTCTTAACCCGCCACACTACAAGGCGCGCTTACATGCCGTAGGTATGCAAGCTCGCAACTATCATTTTATTTCAAAAATTTCGGGATTTTTATATTTTTAATAAGATCCTTGTACTGCTCTCTGATACGGATAATGTAAAACTTATTCCCTTTGACAAGAACTTCTGCCACTCTGGGCCTGCTGTTATATGTTGAGCTCATTGAGAACGCGTATGCGCCTGCACTCATTATGGCAAGCAGATCGCCCTGCATAAGACGGTTTATTTTTCTCTCTTTAGCAAAAAAATCAGCAGACTCGCAAACCGGGCCTACTATGTCAGCAACTATCTTTGAACGTTTATTCCTTTTCACAGACAGAATATTGTGAAAAGCATCATAAAGACTAGGCCTTAAAAGGTCGTTCATCCCGGCGTCAACAATGACAAATTCTTTTCCGGGTTGTTTTTTCAGATAAAGAACCTTTGTTATAAGTATCCCGGCACTGCCTGTAATCGATCTTCCTGGTTCAATAATAAGCTTTAAGTTTTCTTTTCTTAAAAGAGGTACTATTTTTTTTGCAAGGTCTTTTGGGTTTGGCGGGGATTCATCACTGTATGGAATTCCCAGTCCTCCTCCAATATCAAGATATTGTATTTTTATTCCCTGTGTACGGAGTTTGTCTGTCAGTAGCAGAACCTTTTTAAGAGCGTCTACAAAAGGGGATACCCGGGTTATCTGAGAGCCTATGTGTTTGTGAATACCGAGGATATGCACATTAGGCAATGAACTTGCCAGCCTGTAATTTTCAAAAGCCTTTTCTATTGGTATTCCAAATTTATGTTTTTTCAGTCCTGTAGATATGTAAGGATGAGTGCCCGCACTAATATCAGGATTAACGCGAAGAGCGATCGGCGCTTTGACTCCCAGTTTGCCGGCTATATTGTCAATCGCTATAAGCTCATCTGAGGATTCGACATTAAACATAAGAATGCCGGATTTGAGAGCATAGATAATTTCATCTTTTGTTTTGCCAACACCTGCGTATACGATTTTTTTCGCGGGTATCCCTGCCTTTAGGGCGATAAAAAGCTCACCGCCGGAAATAACATCCGCACCACAGCCTTTTTTTGCCATTAGCCTTAGCAGGGCAGTGTTAGGGTTTGCCTTTACAGCATAACAAAGAGCGCTTAAATGGCCCTTAAAAGCATCTTTATAAGCCTTAATATGCCTGGTTATGGTTTTATGGCTGTAGATATAAAGCGGGGTTCCCGCCTTTTTAACTATGTCTTTGACAGGAACTCTCTCAGCAAAAAGTTCGGATTTTTTATAAGCAAAATCGTGCATGATTAATTAAAACATATTATATATATTTTTCAGTACAATTTCATGATAACATAACCTTGCTGAATGTAAGTAATAGTTATTTGGTGGTATAATTAATTCACCCCGTTAGAAAGAAGGCTCTGGCCTGGAAGATAAAAAATGGCGATTGATGACCGGCCTGAAACAATTTTTCTGATGAGGTAGAGTTTAAAGCCAATCGGGGTTTCTCTCGGGATAAATATATGGAACTTCTTAAAAAGGTGCGAGCAACTATTAGAAAATATTCTATGCTGTCTGATGGGGACAGTGTGCTTATTGGTCTGTCCGGAGGCCCGGATTCAGTATGTATGACAATTATTCTGGGTAAACTTAAGGATGAGCTAAATATTATTCTGAATGCTGTATATATTGACCATTGTTTGAGACCTGATGAGACAGGCAATGAAGCAGCATTCTGCAGTAAACTTTGTGATAAACTCGAAATTGGGTTTTTTTTAAAAACAGGAGATGCAAAAAAATCTGCGGAAGAAAAGAAATTAAATCTCCAGGAAGCCGCAAGAGAGATCAGATACCGGATATTTGAGGAGCTTTCATCTGAAGTAAACGCGACAAAGATCGCCATTGGTCATACAGCTGATGACCAGGCAGAAACATTTCTTATGCGGAGCTTAAGAGGTTCAGGGGTCAGGGGTTTATCAGGCATTCCGCCTGTGAGAGGAAACATAATAAGACCGCTTATCGAAACAGAAAAAATAAAAATTGAAAAATTTCTTGAACAAGATGTATCACAATCATTTATTACTGATTCCTCAAACCGTAAAGAAGATTATCTCAGGAACTGGTTACGCGGTACAATTATTCCTGAACTTAAGAAAAAAAATCCGGCGCTTATAAAGAGTATCTGCAGAGCTTCTGACATACTTAGGGAAGAAGATGAATACCTTGAGATAATCGTCACAAAAACCCTTATGAGGCTTATAAGCAGAAAAAGCGACAATAATATTGAGCTTTTTCTTACTCCGCTTGAGACCATTAGTAAACCCGTTTTAAGAAGAGTTCTCAGGCGGGCAATCAGTGAAACCAAAGGTCTTGCCGGAGTTGATTTTATTCATATTGAGGATATTATCAGACTGATTGAACAGGGCAAACCCGGGGATATGCTTAACCTTCCAAAAGCCATAAGAGCAGTCAGGGAATACTCACTGTTGAAAATAACCTCTGATCCGGTTATTAAGCTTTCAGGCTATGAAATCACGCCGCCGAGTGAAGTTGCCATGAGTGAGACCGGGACGATTATAAGAGCTTCTTTTGAAGAGGCTGGCGCGGAAATGGTTGAGGGCAGAGCTTCTGTACTTCTGGATGCAGGCGGTATGGTTTTTCCTCTTAAAGTTAGACCGAGGGCGGCAGGAGACTTTTTCTACCCTTCGGGTCTGGGAAAAAAGAAAAAACTGCAGGATTTTTTTGTAGATGAGAAAATTCCAAGAGAAGAGAGAGACAAAATACCTCTTATATTATCTGGTGATAACATTGTCTGGGTTGCAGGCCTCAGGGCTGATGACAGGTTCAGGGTTACTGACAGGACAGAAAAGTTTTTAAGGCTTATAATATCAAAGGCTAAAACCGGTTAGAGATTATTTCCTGTTTTAACTCACCGGATAAATTCTTATATTGTGTAAATGGAGAATGTTTTGGACAAAAAAGTCAGAGTACGTTTTGCACCGAGCCCTACCGGATTCCTTCATATAGGGGGAGCGAGGACAGCGCTGTTTAACTGGCTCTATGCAAAGCATAATAATGGTGTTTTCATATTAAGAATAGAGGACACTGACAGGAACCGTTCCACGGATGAATATATCGACGCAATAATCGAGGGCATGAAGTGGCTGGGCCTTAACTGGGATGAAGGACCTTTCAGGCAGACTGAGAGATTTGATATATACAACAAATATATAGACAAACTCCTGGAAGAAGGCAAAGCGTATCATTGTTACTGTTCTCCGGAGGAACTTGAAGCAGGGCGCAAAGAAGCCATGAAACAGGGCAGGGCCCTTAAATACAGCGGGAAATGCAGGGATTTAGATACGATTCACGACAAAAAATCTGTAGTAAGGTTCAGAATGCTGCAGGAAGGAATGACTGTTGTAGATGATGAGATTAAGGGTACTGTGAAATTTAATAATGAACAGCTTGATGACCTCATTATTAGACGTTCCGACGGTACTCCGACATATAATCTTACCGTTGTTGTGGATGATGTTGATATGGGGATAACTCATGTGATCAGGGGCGATGACCACCTTAACAATACACCTCGGCAGGTCCGGATATATGAAGCGCTGAATTACACTGTTCCCAAATTCGCTCATCTTCCAATGATTCTGGGCAAAGATAAAGCAAGATTGTCCAAGAGACACGGGGCCACTTCTGTAACAGCATACAGGGATTCAGGCTATCTGCCGGGCGCGCTGATCAATTATCTGGTGCGCCTTGGCTGGTCATATGGCGACCAGGAGGTATTTACTCAGGAAGAGCTTATTAAATACTTCTCTTTTGAAAATATAGGCAAGGCTGCTGCTGTATTTGATCCTGATAAACTTAATTGGCTTAATGCACAGTATATCATCGGTTCTCAGACTGAAACTCTTTCTGATCAGGTAAAACCGCTTCTGTTGCAGGAGGGGATTATTAAGGATGGGGATGATATTGACAGTAATTGGCTGAAGAAGGCCATTGATACACTGAAGGAACGGTCAGGGACATTAATTGAACTTGCAGGCTCCATGCGATATTATATTGCCGAAGAAGTTGAGTACGATGAAAAAGCCGGGAAGAAGTTCCTCAATAAAAAAAGCCTGCAGCTTCTGATCGAATTAAGAGACTGCCTGAATTCAATCGAGAGTTTTTCTGAGACCGGGCTTGAGAAGGCCTTTAACTCTGTAGTGGAAAAGCATGATATCAAACTCGGCAAGCTTGCACAGCCTGTCAGGGTAGCTGTAACCGGCGGCACTGCAAGCCCTGGAATCTTCGAGGTCCTTGAAATTATTGGAAAGGAAAAAACACTTAAAAGGCTTGAGAAAGCGATAAACACCATAAAGGAGCAGCAGAGTTAGTATAAGAGGGAACGATAAATATGTCTGATAAAGATAGTACAGTCCCATCTGATTTCATCAGAGAAATAGTATCTGAAGACCTTAAGGCAAACAAAAACAATGGCCGGGTGCATACACGATTTCCGCCTGAACCGAACGGATACCTTCATATAGGACATGCAAAGTCTATATTCGTCAACTTTGAGATAGCCGGCGAGAATAAGGGGGGTCTTTGCAACCTCCGCTTTGACGATACAAATCCTATTAAGGAAGAAGCCGAATATGTTGATGCTATCAAAGAGGATATTGACTGGCTGGGACTTGACTGGGGGGAGAGGGAATATTACGCGTCTGATTATTTTGAACAGCTCTATAATCATGCAGTTCAGCTGATAAATGACGGTAAGTCTTATGTGTGTGACCTTGGCACTGAGGAGATAAGGCAGTACCGGGGCACTTTGACAGAACCCGGCAGGGACAGCCCGTTTCGCAATCGTTCAGCTGAGGAAAACCTTGATTTGTTCAGGCGTATGCGTGACGGTGAATTTGATGACGGTTCACGTACTCTTCGGGCGAAAATTGATATGTCATCAGGCAACCTGAACATGCGGGACCCTGTTATGTACCGTGTTCTTCGGGCGGCACATCATAGAACTGGCGATAAATGGTGTATTTATCCAATGTATGACTTTACACATTGCATTTCGGATTCTATTGAAGGGATAACACATTCTCTTTGCACACTGGAATTTGAAGACCACAGACCTTTATATGACTGGTTTCTGGATGCACTGGGTATTTATCATCCACAGCAGATTGAATTCGCCCGCCTGAATCTCAGCCATACGGTATTGAGCAAGAGAAAGCTCGTGGAGCTGGTAAACCGTGGATATGTGACCGGATGGGATGATCCAAGGATGCCGACCTTATCAGGACTGCGCAGGCGAGGTTATACCCCGGAAGCGATAAAAAACTTTTGTAGGCGAATCGGTCTTGCCAGGAGAAACAGCACTGTTGACATGGCGCTTCTTGAGCACTGTATCAGGGAGGACCTTAATAAACGCGCCCCCCGCTATATGGCAGTCCTTAATCCTTTGAAAGTAGTTATTGATAATTATCCTGAAAATCAGTCTGAAGAACTGGACGCAGTAAACAATCCTGAAGATGAAGATATGGGAAAAAGGAAAGTCCCTTTTTCACGTGAGCTTTATATTGAGAGGGACGACTTTATGGAAGATCCTCCCAGGAAGTTCTTCCGTCTTGCGCCGGGACGCGAAGTGCGTTTAAGGTACGCTTACTTTATAACCTGCACAAATGTAGTTAAGGATGAAAAGGGAGATATAATAGAACTTCACTGCACCTATGATCCCGAAACAAAGGGCGGAGACTCTCCTGACAGACGAAAAGTGAAAGCGACTCTTCACTGGGTATCTGCTTCTCATTCACATGACGCTGAGGTCCGTTTGTATGATCATCTCTTTTCAGTTTCTGAGCCGGGGGAAAACTTTATTGATCATTTAAACCCGGACTCTATAAAAACATTGACTTCCTGCCGTATTGAACCGGCACTTGTGGAAGCCTACATGTGCCAGTTTGAGAGGCTTGGCTACTTCTGTATAGATTTGAAAGATACTTTCCTAAAGAGGAAACCTGTGTTTAACAGGATAGCGACATTGCGCGACACGTGGTCAAAGATACAGAAGAAGCAATAAATTTCTAAATGAATAGCGAACGCATTCCCCGCGGTTTTGCCGCGGGGTCGAGCGAGTGAATATAATGAGAATATTTCCTTACATTAGTGTTACCTCTGGTAACACAACGCAGGGAAAACATCTATCTGTTAATATTCGTTCATTATCACTCACTAAACGTTCAGGATTTCCTGTGGTTTTATCACAGGGAAGATCAATTTGTCAATTCACAATTATCAATAAGTAAACCACGTTAGAAAAATTAAAGTTCTAACGTGGTAAAGAATAAAATAATTTACAATGTTTTTAATGGTGTATTATATATTTAGTTAATTAACAGGAGCCAAAACATGAGTTACATTTCTGTCATAGGTGCCGGAAGCTGGGGCACAACACTCGCCTGCATGCTGGCGGAGAAGGAATATGATGTTTCGCTGTGGGTGTACGAGGAAAGCCTTGTTGAGGATATTAACAGGTTAAGAATAAATACTGCGTACCTTCCAGGTTTTACAGTTCCGGATAACGTAAGAGTTTCCCACAGCCTTGAAGATGTTGTCAGCAGGAGCAGGTATATTCTTAATGTTGTCCCGACTCAGTTTTCGAGAGCTGTATTTAAAGATGCCCTGCCGTACATACACAGGGACGCTATAATAGTTAATGCCTCAAAAGGGATAGAGAAAGGGACGCTTTTAACGATCACGTCAATTTTAAAAGAACTTGTTGCCTGCAGGATTGCGGTGCTTTCAGGTCCGAGTTTTGCAGAGGAAGTAATGAAAAAACTGCCTACAGCGGTAACTGTTGCCGCAAGTGATAGTGATACGGCTTTACTATTGCAGGAAATTTTTAATACTGATTATTTCAGAGTTTATACACACACTGACGTTCCCGGTGTTGAGATCGGCGGCGCTCTTAAGAACGTAATGGCTATTGCTGCCGGGATTTCAGACGGTCTTGGGCTTGGAAGCAGTACAAGAGCAGCCCTCATAACACGTGGACTTTCGGAAATAACCCGTCTCGGGGTAGCCATGGGTGCACATGAAAAAACTTTTATAGGCCTGAGCGGTCTTGGTGATCTGGTCCTTACATGCACAGGACAGCTCTCAAGAAACTATTCTGTAGGTTTAAAGCTGGGGCAGGGCCAGAAATTAAATGATATTCTTCAGAATATGACTATGATAGCAGAAGGGATTTCTACTGCAGAAGCCGCAAATGCACTGTCAAAGAAATTTAACGTTGAGATGCCCATTGTTGAGCAGATTCATAGAGTCATTAATGAGGATAAAAACCCCTTAGATGCTGTAAAAGAACTAATGGGAAGAACGTTAAAGTCGGAATTCTGATATCAAATAAAACAAAAGGATTCCAGGGGTCAAGCCTGCCGGCAGGCAGGGATTCTTGAGATAAAACAATTTTATTATTTTTACCTACACTTGAACCCTTGAATCCCTGATTCCTTGAACCCTAAAATATTTCAGTGGATAATTCCAGAATAAAAAAAATACTGTCGTCTGTTGAGAGAGGCTCGATGTCTGTAGCCGATGCCCTTGACTCTTTAAAACACCTTCCTTATGAAGATATCGGTTTTGCCAGAATTGACCACCACAGAATGCTGAGACAGGGTATCCCCGAAGTAATATTTGCAAAGGACAAACAGATTAAGGATATTACTGCAATCGCTGAAACCATGATTAAGAAAAAGAGCAGGATACTCATAACAAAGGCAACAAAAAGTGTCTATAAAAGCATTTCCCTGCTAAGCAGGCGGTATAGGAAGAGCGCCCGGTTTTACAAAAGATCTGGACTGATTACAGTTGGAGGTTCTCTTAAAAAGACCGGTTTAGTGGCAGTATTATGCGCTGGAACATCAGATATTCCCGTTGCTGAAGAAGCGGTAGTTACGGCATCTTTTCTGGGAAGTAAAGCAGAGATTATGGCTGATGTCGGGGTTGCGGGATTGCACAGACTGGTGGATGCCGGAAAAGTCTTTTCAAATGCAAAGGTTCTGGTTGTTGTAGCTGGCATGGAAGGCGCTCTTCCATCGGTGATTGGCGGTATGACAGATAAACCGATTATAGCGGTTCCGACATCTGTTGGTTATGGAACAAGCTTCAGCGGTCTCACAGCGCTTTTTGCCATGCTTAATTCCTGTGTTCCCGGTATCGCAGTGATGAATATTGATAACGGTTTTGGCGCCGGTGTGCTGGCGCATAAGATAAATAAAAGGCAAGATACATAAGTTACAGTTAAGGTTACAGTGCCAGTTTTGTATAATAAAGGCTACGTTGTTCGGTTTATTTTTAAATCGACGTAACCATTAGACGCTCAACGATACGGGCTTTCTGACTGTAACCATTTAACATTTTCCAGATAGGTGTCCTGTATTGCAACATCATGCATAAAAAAGGGAAATATACTTTGGATTCATCAGACATAATTGTATACTTTGACTGTTTCTCAGGAATAAGCGGTGATATGATTTTAGGCGCATTTATTGACGCCGGAGTACCGCTTAAAAAACTCAACAAAGAATTATCCCGCCTTCCTGTTAAAGGATATAAGCTTATCGTTAAAAAAGTTAAAAGGGCAGGGCTGTTGTCGACAAAGGTTGATATAAATGTTAGTGCGTCACGCGTCACGCCTCACGTGTCACGGAAATTTAAAGATGTTGAAAATATAATAAAGAAATCCACACTGTCAAAGAATATAAAGCAGAAGGGGTTAAAAATATTTAAAAGACTTTTTGAGGCAGAGGCTGAAGTACATGGAGGCACTTTTCAAAAAATTCATCTGCATGAACTTGGCGCTGTTGACTGTATTATTGATATTTTTGGCACATTGATATGTCTTGATATTCTTTGCATACAGCATATTTATGCATCTTCCGTAAATCTTGGAAACGGCAGTGTGCAGACCGAACACGGGATATTGCCTGTACCCGCGCCTGCAACAGCCAAGCTTCTTGAGGGTATTCCTGTTTATTCAACTGAATCAAATTTTGAACTTACAACCCCGACCGGGGCACTGCTTATAACTTCTCTTGCAGAAGGTTTTGGCCCTATGCCTGAAATGAAAATATCAAAAACCGGAATTGGCGCCGGCAATAAAAATTTCAAGAACAAGCCCAATGTCCTGAGAGTATTTATTGGAGACCTTGTACCGAATGATACAGGACAGGCTCCGCAATCATCCGGTATCCCGAAGCATCGGGATCTCCGTTGCTCTTCGACAGGCAGCATACAGAATGAAAATATTGTAACAGTTATCGAGACCAACATTGATGATATGAATCCTCAGATATATGAGTATGTTATGAAAAAGCTGTTTAAGGCAGGCGCTCTTGATGTTTTCCTCGAGCAGGTTATTATGAAAAGAGGCAGGCCGGGTGTTAAATTGACAGTTCTTTGCGTTGATGAAAAAAAAGAAGACCTGATGAAAATTCTGCTAGGAGAAACAACAACAATCGGACTCAGGTTTTATGATGTCAAAAGAAGGACTTTAGAGCGGGAGATCAGAGCGGTTAAGACAAAATTTGGAAAAATAAATGTAAAAATATCCAAACTTGGAAAGGATATATTAAAATCAACCCCTGAATACAGGGAATGCAGAAAAATCGCAAAAAAACATAATATCCCTCTTATTGATGTCTATAAGGAAGTAGTCTCGAAAAGTCAGGATCTCCGCTTCGATACGACAAGTAGGAAGTAGTCCCGAAAAGTCGGGATCTCCGCGGAGTTTACCACGTCTTATACGTGGCTACGACAAGCAGAAAGAAAAAACTAAGAGTTACAAACAAAAATCTCACTACCAGTTGTTTTCTGCTTTTTCTATTCAGGTGAAATAGTTATATACAGATTTTTTCCTTTACGGGAAATTAACAAAAGCACCTCTTCTTCAGATTGTATTTTTGATACAACAGCATCATAATCCTTCAGGCCGGTAATCGCTTTTCCCTTTATTTCAATGATAACATCCCCGGTTTTAAGTTTTGTTACCGAGGACATACCCTTTCCGGCAGGACTGCCGCTTTTAATCGCAGACACTACAACACCCCTTGTTTTTTCAGAGAGATTCAACTGTCTGTAGATCTCAGGCGTTAAATTCTGAACGCTAACCCCTTTTAAAGCGTTTTTATAGGAAGTCGGAGCAGCCTTTTTTACTTCTGCCTCAAGTTCTCCTATTTCGACTATCAGGGTTTTAACTCTGCCGTCTCTTATTACTTTCAAATCTACCATCTCACCCGGTGGTATGCTGGCAACAGCATTCCTCAGGTTAAAAGGCTCATCTACTTTTTTGCCTTTAAATTCAATAATTACATCACCGCGCATAATACCTGCTTTTTCTGCTGGACTGTCCTCAACAACATCGCCGACAAGGGCTCCAAGGTCTTCGTGTAGATTAAACTGTCTGGCAAGTTCCGGAGTAATTGTCTGCACAGACACGCCCAGCCATCCCCTTACAACCTTTCCTTTGCTGATAAGGCTTTCTATCACGGCTTTTGCCATATTGCTTGGGATTGCAAATCCTATTCCCTGGTACCCGCCGGTCTTGCTGAAAATGGCTGTATTGATACCTACAAGCCTTCCCCTCGCATTCACCATTGCGCCCCCGGAATTGCCCGGATTAATGGCAGCATCTGTTTGAATGAAGTCCTCATAATCAGCTATACGCAGGTTTGCTCTCCCTACGGCGCTGACTATACCCATTGTAACTGTCTGGTCTAAACCAAAAGGGTTGCCTATCGCGAGCACTATCTCTCCTACCTTTAGTTTGTCAGAGTCTCCCCATGATATTGTCGGCAGATCAGTGGCGTCTATCTTGATGACTGACAGGTCGGTCTTGGAATCTGTTCCGATAATTTTACCCTGAAAAGTCCTTTTGTCTGAAAGCAGTACCTGTATCTCGTCAGCATTTCTTACAACATGGTTATTTGTCAGTATATATCCATCATCAGAAACAATTACTCCGGAACCAAGGCTCGCTATTTTACGTTCCCTTGGACGATCCGGATTTTTGAACATATCATCAAAAAAACGTCTAAAAAAAGGATCATCAGAAAATGGAGTAAGAGGATTTTCTGATGATTTTTCAGTCCTTGATGTTGAAATATTAACTACTGCCGGTTTTACAGCCTCTGAAATTTCTGCCATTGCCTGGCCGGTCTTAGTTATGAAATCTATTGATTCCTGTGAAATTACGGGTTCTGCATATGCTTTTGGCTGCAGGTCCTGAAGACCGCTGCCTGAGTAAGCAAATAGAAATACCAGAGAAGTTATAAATAATAATTTATTAAATACCCGATTTTTTGAGTTCATCTTGACTCCCTCTTTTTATGTTTGGAAATTTACGGCAAATGTTGTGATAAACTAAATTATATCGTTTAAAAATGCCATCAGTCAATATCACAGGCTGTTCTATGAACTGTAAAAGAATATTTTTTAAGCTGGCTGAATTGTCTTTACAAATATATTACCTGCAATTTATTATTTAGACAAAAGAAACCTGAAAAGGTTTAATTAGAGTCAAAAGGAGTGTTTTTTGAAAAAACGCAGGAGTCCTCTATTTTTCACGGTCGCTTTTAAATATAAAATAAGCACCTATAACTATCAGGCCAAAAAGAAAAAGAACCAGTTGCGGGTACCTTGCTCCATAAACTACTGGTACAAGTGCGTGTCTTACTGTAGTCCTTAAGTTTTCATGTTTCCTTATGTAGTCGGCAACTGGCGGGGAAAGCTTATAATAAAATTTCATAAAGGCTCTGCCCAAAAAATTGCTTAAAAGATACTCCTCCCTGAAGTCTCTTAACACCTGAACATTTTCGTCAAGATTACTGCCATAGACTGCAGTAGCTATAAAACATCCTCCGCCGCCATTGTTGCTTTCAAGGGGAATATCCATACAGGGTAATGCGCCAACATAGCTTCCGGTTTCTGACATAGTGCAGGCAGGACTTCCTGTTGCGGGATGGAAGTTATTGTTTGACATATCAACGAAAAGAGGGTTGGCAGCCTTTGAATGTTCATCTTTGCCTTTCTCGGTTTGGTAATCTGAAAACTGATCCATTGTATAAGCATCGCATGATACTCTATGTTTAACACCATCAGGATAGCATGGAGGATAATTAATCATTTCTCCTGAGGATTGATACCACAAATTATAGTCCAGAACAAGATTTTCCAGACCATTCCAAAAATTATCAATTATGGAAAGACTGGTGTATTTTGTTTCATAGAAAATATTATTACGAATATAAAAATTATTTGTGTCTGCTGAATTCCGTGTGAAAAATATATGCCTTCCATTTATAAATGGTTCATATCTTTGATTATGTCCCCATCCATATCCAATATTTATACAGGTATTGTTTTCAAAGTAAATATCCTGAGTGGTAGAAGTGCCCGGTTTATTCCAATATTCAAAACAATATTCAGAATTCCAGACAATGTTGTGGCGAAAATATTGATTATACTTTTCATTCGCTTCTCCCCATCCCTGTGTCGTTAATGCAGCGTCATATATTTCCCGAAGCCTGCATCTTTCAACCGTTGTATCATGTGCACTATCCCAGAATTCTACTCCATTTCCATATCTCGTTCCAGGAACTGAATAGATACTCCCTCCTATATATGCAAAATCGCAGTCTCTGACAATAATGTGATGAACATTCCCGCCGCCAATTCCATGTGTCCCGCCGTAACGCAGATCCAGGTTTTCGTAAATAACATAGCTTTTGTCTCTTTCATCGATTATATGCCGTTTTAGGGCACACTCTATATTAGAATAATAACTGGCTGGGTTAGTTTCAGAATAGATTTTAAGAACCTGATTGTACATATCGTACCAAAACTTACCCTGCATATCCAGATCTTCTTCACTCCAGACTTTTACTCCAGCGGATTCTTCATTATTAAAAATTAAATTACCCACATCAACTGTTAATCCGCTGGCGGTCCAGATATTGCCGTAATCATGCATCCAATTAGTAACATTGTTTCTTGTTACTGACCCTAAGAGTAAAGGTTTATTGCCTGTACCATAAGCGCCATATGTTATGTAACCCGTCTCATCGCCGCTTTGCGGAATCAACTGTTCTCTCCAAACCTCGCCTCTCTTAAACAGGATTTTGTCTCCCGGGTTTAAACCCGTGTTAATCACTTTAGATATGGTTTTCCAGGCAGCTGTGTCTGAAAGACCATTATTTGAATCGTCGCCATTGGTGGCATCTACATAATATGTAGAAATGGCTGCAGTAGCAGCTCCAGGCATAAAGAAAATCAATACAATAACTAAAGTTGAGACAGAAAATATTGTAATAATTTTGTGGTTATTGAAACTTAGTGTGTGTTCGCGCTGATTAAAGGTCTTATACATTTTGATTTGCTGATTTTTTATTAATATATTATATCATTGTATGGTTTATCCAGTTACATTATATTATTAAAATATGGGGGTTTACAAACTACACTCCTTTAATTATGATTAACCATAAAAAGTCTTTTAATAGAATTGATATATGACAAGATAGACTTGATTTTCTTTAAGAATTCAGAGATAGAGTATAATAATCGTTATAAAAGAAGTTTACCAGTCAGGAGACAGTAATTGAAAAAACTCAGAATATCCCTTGCACAGATTAACCCTGTTGTGGGCGATCTTGTCGGAAACGTCAAAAAGATAATTTCTTATATTAAAAAAGCGAAAAAAATAAAATCTGAACTCATAGCTTTTCCGGAACTCGCCATTACCGGCTATCCCCCTGAAGACCTGCTTCTGAATCCTCAGTTTATAAAGGACAATATTAAAGCCCTTCATAAAGTAAAGAAAGCCTCTAAAGGCATAAATGTAATAGTCGGTTTTGTGGATTGTAAAGATGCGCTGTTTAATGCAGCTGCACTAATATCAAACGGCAGAATTATTGATGTTTACCACAAGAAGCATCTGCCCAATTATGGGGTTTTTGATGAGCACCGCTATTTTAAGGCAGGCAGAAGATGCCCTGTTTACAATCTTGGAGATATGACCTTCGGGGTCAACATATGTGAAGACATATGGTATAAGACCGGACCGGCCAGAATTCAGGCTTTATCAGGGGCAGATATAATCATCAACATTAACGCATCTCCGTATCATATGGGAAAGGCATCATTCAGGGAAAATATGGTTTCTACAAGAGTTTCAGATAATGGGGTAGTGATAGCCTATGTAAATATGGTCGGAGGGCAGGACGAACTGGTATTTGATGGAGGCAGTTTTGTTATTGACGGTGAGGGCAGGGCTGTTGTCAAAGCAAGACAGTTTAAGGAAGAGTTAATTCCTTTTGATCTTGAAATTCAGAACATAAGGAAAAGTAAAAACAAAAAGAGCAGGGGGATTAAACCCAAAATTCCAAAATGGAAAAAAGCTGAAAAGGTAAAGATACCATATTCTGCAGTCAGAGGGGAGAAGCCCGGGATAAAGATGAAAAAGGCCGTCAGGATATCAGAAATTGAAGAAGTATATAATGCGCTTTTAACAGGAACCAGAGATTATGTATTAAAGAATAGATTTAAGGGTGTTGTAATTGGAATGAGCGGAGGGATTGATTCTGCACTGGTAACTGCTATCGCTGTTGACGCACTGGGTAAGGAAAACGTTCATGGATTGTGGATGCCGTCTCCATATAGTTCAGATGAGAGCTGTCAGGATGCCGGAGCAACTGCAGGAAATCTTGGTATAGAGCTCAAAACAATTTCGATTGACAATATATTTAAAACGTATCTGAAAACCTTGATAACAGAGTTCAGAGGGACAAAAAAAGGAATTACCGAAGAAAACCTGCAGGCGAGGATAAGGGGTAATATATTAATGGCTTTTTCAAATAAGTTCAGCTGGCTTGTTCTTGCTACCGGTAATAAATCTGAAATGAGTGTTGGATATGCTACTCTTTACGGTGATATGGCAGGAGGGTTTGCTGTTATAAAAGATGTGCCGAAAACAATGGTCTATGAACTCTGTCACTGGAGGAATGAGAGTGCGGGAAGGCAGATAATCCCTGAAAGGGTAATTACAAAGGAGCCGAGCGCCGAACTTAAGCCCGGGCAGAAAGATTCAGATACATTGCCTGCTTATCCAATACTTGATCCCATTTTAAAGGCATATATTGAGCAGGATGCTGGTTTTAAAGAAATAAAAAAAATGGGTTGTAAACCTGAGTGCGTGCAGAAAGTCATAAAAATGGTTGACTACTCTGAATACAAGAGACGCCAGTCTCCTCCCGGGATAAAGATAACAGCAAGGGCATTTGGAAAAGATAGGCGCTTTCCCATGACTAATAGGTATAAAAGTTACTAATAAAAGTTGTTCGTTATTGGTGTGAGAATAAACTAAAAACAATTAACAAATAATATTTTTTGAAGATAGGAGGTTGAAATGATTAAGCGGTTATTTTTGATTATTTTCCTCATTGTATTTTTTCTGATTCCATTACATGCCTGTAAAGATACAGGGGCTGACAGGCAGGCAAGTGTTTTTAAGCAGGTCCCTGAAATTCAGAATATAAAACCTCAGAAACCTGTAAAGATAAAACTCAAGCGTAATACTAAAGGAGAGTATTCGTGGGATCTTAGCGGAGACAATGCGGACAAGATAATAAAGGCTGATAAGAAGTTGTATGAGGGACTGCAAAAATCAGCACAGTGATTGGAAACATAAACTGTACTGTGCCGAGTTTATATCTTTAAAACAGGATTTAACAGTTCTCTATCGTCTCGGGTACTTCCAGAAAGCTTTTTTAGAAATTCTGATATAATAAAATATATAGAAAAATATCAGCAGAGCTTTTTCGATGCTGCTTATCCCGATTATTTCCATTCTCATAAGCCATCACTCCGACAAAATCAATGAACTATCATAAAAAAGGCATGTGGTTTCCAATTGCTTTAATAGCGCTTGTTGCGGTGATTGCCCTATGGTTTCCTGTTAGATACGGGAATGCGTTCTTTTTAAATTACCTTCTCATTCATAAAGGTGTTAAAGAGAATGCTCAGGTTGTAAAAAAAGGAATTGTTGTTAATGGCGAATTAAAGTGGTTTGTGCAGACTCAGCCATCTGACAACCATCAGTTTCTTGTAAAACTCTCAAACTCAGACATCACAGAAAGCCTTTGCGGGCTTAGTGTGTCAAAATCATTGTATAGAATTACTCCTGTCGGGGCATCAATACCAGTAACATTTCTTCAGGGAAGACCCCAGGAATGCAAATTGTCTTCAAGTATTCAGGGCACCAGGTCAATACTTATTGCCGGACATGTTTTAAGCGCATTCATGCTGCTTTTTGTTTTTGGAGCTGTGTTTTTTCTTTACAGGTCGCATAAGAAGCCAGAACCCGGAGCTTTAAGTGGTCTGACCACTGATATGAAATTAAAGGGAGAAGTACACTGTCCAAAGTGCAATGAGCATATGGCCGAGGGTTATTTACCCATGGGGTTTGGCATACACTGGAGAAATATTGATCAGCCCATCGGGCTGCCCACTATCTTTGGTGCACTGCCCGGAACGCTTTTTTTATTTAAGCGTCCGAAATTGCATGCCTATCATTGCACCAGATGCAAAATAGTTATTTTTCAATATAACAAGGGGACAAGAGCCAGGAAGAGTTCTTTTTAACAGTAAGGACAGTGGCTAATGTTTATACACGGGATAACCTTCTATGAGTGTATCTTTCCCAATAGTCCTTACCTGGATGGATTTTATTCTGTAAGCAGTCTCAAGCACAGAGGGAGATTTCCCGCCGATTGAGTGAATCGCATCTGTCCCCCCGATTACTTTTGGAGCGATAAAGAACATAATTTTATCAACGATTCCATCTGATAAGGCAGAGGCGTTTATTGATGAACCGCCTTCAATCATTACACTGGAGATTCCGAGCTTTCCAAGCTTTTTTATCAGGGTTTTCATGTCAACCAGTCCTGAGCGTTCTTTAATGATGAGGACTTTATTTCCGTCTTTTTCTATTAATCTGATTTTCTTTTTCGAAGCTTTTTTGGTTACGGCAATAATTGTTTTATTGTCTTTATGCCTGAGAACTTTAGACTGAAGCGGTATCTTAAGGCCGCTGTCAACAATTACTCTGTATGGGTTTCTGCTGCCACTGATTCTACATGTAAGGGATGGGTTATCTTTTTTTACAGTCCCGATGCCAACAAGCAGAGCATCGATCCCGTTTCTAAGCTTATGGACGTATTGTCTGGCCTGCCTGCCAGTAATCCATTTGGATTCGCCTTTGGCTGTAGCTATTTTACCATCTAGGCTCTGTGCGATCTTAAGGATTACAAAAGGTTTATTTCCAGTCATCAGTCTGATAAAGGCTTCATTAATTTTTTTGGCCTCCGCCCCCATAATGTTGATTTCTGTTTTAATGCCAGCTTTCTTAAGCGCTCTAATGCCTCTGCCGGATACTTTGGGGTTCGGGTCTGTCATGGCAACGATAACTGTCTTTATTCCTGATTTAATAATAGCCTTTGTACAGGGTGGAGTTTGCTTATCTGTATGACAGCAGGGTTCAAGATTAACAAAGAGAGTTGCCCCTTTTGTTTTTTTACCTGCTTTTTTTAAAGCTATAATCTCTGCGTGAGGAGAGCCGGCCTTTCTATGATAGCCCTCGGCAATTATTTTATTCCCCTTGACTATCACTGCTCCCACCATAGGGTTAGGGCTTGTCCTGCCTTTGCCTTTTTCCGCCAGCTCAAGCGCTCTTCTCATAAATTCATTTTTTTTCATATTTTGGTGTGAACAGCTTAAACGGCTTGTCCCGAAGTATCGGGATTTGTAGTTGAATTTTACCAGAAAACCATGGGATTAGAGTAGGGTTAAATGCATAGTGACCAAGGTCACTTATTAATAATAGATTTTAATCCTTACATTGTGCTTGCCCGCCTTGGGCGGCCCTACCCGAAGGGTGACCACTAAATGAATAGTGAGCCTGCCGGCAGGTTTACATGCCGTAGGTATGCAGGTTTGGGTTTTCGCAGGGAGCACTAAATTAAGCATACTATTTTCATACATTTAAAATTATTAGGTTTAAGGCAAAAATAATCCTCAGAGGGAAAGGGTTTGTCCTGGCATGATTCGTCCACTTTTGGCGATAGACACTGTCAGGCAAAACTTCCATTTCAGCATTTAATAATAAAGCAGTTAATCATTAAAAAAATGTTTAAATATCAGCAAGTTAAGCACAAAACATAAAGCTGTATAATAAGTAAAATTGAGGTTTATTATTTGCAACGGGGTCATCTGCTGGCTGTTTTTTTATCACAAAAGAGGGCCTTTGATAGGGATTAAGTAATAACCGGGTGAAACCTGATATCTACTGATAAGGGTTGACTCTAAAGAACTGAGTTCGCCTCGAGAGGGCATAATCTCAAGGGACAGGTTCATCATTCCTCCTGTAATATCACCTTTTAGCCTTGCATATCCCCTGTCTGCCTCAAGGCTTATTGATTTAACCTTAACCCTGTTTTTTTTAAGATACAGGGTCCCCTGAACTTTATGAAACGAGTTTACAGGCAGGGGCACCCCTTTTATTGAACTCTGAATATCAACGTCCGGGATTTTAAATATAATATCAATGATGTTGTTTTTCAGATTAAGGGTTGCTGAGATCAAACCGCTTGCTTTAAGCCCTGTAGATATCAGATACGGAATAGAACCAAGCTCAACATTTTCTATTTTCAGCGCACCGGTTTCAGGTAGTTTAAAAATCCCCTCAATGATTCCTGTTCCTATTTTACCTTTCACAGAGAAAGCTAACTGCATTTTTAAAAGGTGTGCAAGATTTATTCTGCCTGATATGTCTGTAATCTTCAGAGCTTTGGTTTTATCTATCTCTATTTCAAGAGTGTCAGCATGTACAGTGAAGAAAATTCCTTTACTAATGCCTTTAAGTGATGCGTTGATAGCAGGTTTTCCGGAATCTGATATCGAGTCTTCGACAATAGTTTTTATTAAATCCTCAGGGACTGCAAATAACCATATGAGGATTATAATAACGGGAATGCTGATTGCCAGGTAGAGTAACCTGCGAAGTATAGTCATTTACTTATAAATGATACTGTCAGACCAAGAATAAACATATTAGGGTTTTCAAATTCAGTTTTGATAACTGCATTCTTTATCTTGAGAGGAACAGGGGAATTTTCAATTTTGTAAAGCAGATTAACTATAATATTAAGGTCTATGTTTTCGATCTGTAATTCTGAATCTTCCTCTATAAAAAGCTTATTTTTCTTTTTTGCTAACGGTTTTATGACCTTTGCCTGAAGTCCGAGGCTCTTCAGAATCTGCTCAAGGGCAGAGACCACGCTGTTTGTTTTTGTCAGTCCTATTTTCTTTTCTTGTGATTCAACAATGCTTTTTATGTGAATGATCTCTTTTTTCTGCTGTTCCATATACTGTAGCTGCTGATTTAAATTTTTATTTTCTTTCTCAAGATTATTAAAAGAGATCAAAGCAATAAACGAAAAAATTATGATTAATAGAACAGCAGCTAGTATTGCCTGCAGATATCTGTCAGAGAGTATGATTTTGCTTATCACTATTTTCATAATATTAATGTTCTAGGAGTCGTAGCCTTTCATGATTATCGAGAATCCTATTTTATTGTCAGAAAAAGATTTTGAGTCTATAACCCTGACATCCTTAAATAAGGGGGAGAGAACATTTTTAAAAGAATCAACGTTCTCAAATGAAAGCGCTGTCCCCTTTACGAGAATTTTGTCTCCGTCTATATTAAATTCTTTCAGGATAATATTTCCTTTTTTGATATTTGAGATCTTAAGCAGGATATCCAGGACAGGTATACCTGCAAATATGGTCTTTTTCTCTCTAAGGGCGTTAAGGTTACCCTTAAATTGTCTTGAGGCATCAACAATTTTTATGTCTTCAGGGAATGTTTCACTATACACTCTTTGTATTTCTTTTTTAATCGAAGCCCGTTCATTTTTCAGGGAAAAGAGCTTTAATGTAACAGTAGCGCCCAGAAACAGCACAAGAAGCAAAACAAGAGCGCCCGTCAGTCTCAAGGACTTTCTAATACGTTCGATGTCACCCTTATAAGAGAGATCTCCCTGTCTCAGGTTTATTAAGGGGCTTATAAGTTCTTCAAGAGCGGTTTCTGCTCTTTTCTTTTCTTCTGTGACAGGATTTTCAGCAAGCTTATCAATGTTCCCGCTGTAAAGCCTGAGGTCTAGGGATGTAATAACGACAGGCTCAAGCCCAACAGATGAAAACAGGTCTATTATCTCTATCAATTTTGCTTTCTCTATACAGGCAGCTAATACGCGGCTGCCGTTTTCAGATGATTCAGTAATAAGATGGTCAATAGAATAGTCGCTGGTGTTGTTTAAAAGTAATCCCTCAAGCTCATACGAAAGGGTATCGTTTATTTTGTTTTTATCGGAAAAAGGAAAATCGAGCTCTCTTAAGGATAGAAGATTCAGCGGTATGCTCAGGTATATGTATTCAAGTCTGGTCTTTACAAGAGAGGTTAGAGTTGACTGATTTAATTCGTCCTCAGCAGGTATTGATATGGTATCAATAAGTGTGTATTGAGTTCCTTTTTTTTCAAAAACATAAAGGCTGATTTTACCATCTACATAATCAATAAATCCTGTCATTAACCTTCTCTCTGGAAATCTAGCCTGCCTGCAGGCAGGCTCCCCTTCGGCTCGCTTTTCATTTATCCTTCCCGCCAATAAAGGACCTTCAGGGAATGGTCCATAACGCTTTCAATAACTCTTGATATCTCATTAACCACTGCTGTGGAACTGACTCTGAATGTCGAACTTTTTACTGTAATTTTACCTATGAGTAATTGGCCTGTTGTTTCCATCCCCGAAACCCTTTGTAAATGAGATTCGTTTTCAAACGGAGTGCTTTCCCTGTAAACAATTATCTTTTTTGCAAGAGTTACAGTCATGTTTTCATGCAGACTTACAAGTACAGGTATCTTTGCTGTATTTATATTTATTTTTTTACTTCCGTCTCCATCATGTACTGTTAAATATGGATTGATTTTCTCAAAGGTATCTTTGTCCATGCCTTTAATCAGCCTGAGTTCGTCTATGCTTAGGAAAAATGAGTTATTTGCATTATATTCCGAATCTCTGACCCTTGGCTCATGGTCTGGGTCAATCCAGTCTGCCATCACCAGGGCAAGAGATGGCTTAATATTAAGATATTCAAAAAGCTTTTTCAAGGAGGAGAGGGCTTCTTCATTGGTTAGTCCATTGTCATAGATAACTGTGTTGATATTGAATTTTGCATTTTCATCCTCAATTTTTATTGAAAGAAAAGAGTCAGGACCAAAGTCAATTAAAACGGGAAAACTTATTTCCCCGGGGTAAGTATATGAAAAACTCTTTATTCTCTTGATAAAATCAGCGCTCAGGTTTTGTCCTGATTTTGCTATTAAGGATGCTTTTTGAGCGTTGCTCCAGTTAGACAGCGCACTGGAACCGAGATAAACATCATGAGTGAATTCCACTGTAAGACTTATAAGGAGTGTCATTATAAGAAGTGTGACTACCAGGGCAACTCCCCCCTGATCTGTTAATTTATTGCAAAATGCAAAACGCGAAATGATTTTTTTTAAATTCTTATTTGAATTTTTATTTTTCATTTTAAAATTTTAATTTTAAAATTGTCTTCCGATTTTTGGTCTGGCATATTCTGTAAGTTTTACTTTATCGCCCTTATCATAAAATTCTATGCTAAACCGTATGACTTCAGGGATAGTGCCTGTCTGTCTCGTATCCCATGTTTTAATCCACTTGTTGTTGACCAGCGCTTCTGCAGTGAAGCTTTCGATTTTCTCCATCATATCATAGGTGTATCCACTGTCGGGGAATGATTTATCCCTGTTTTTTTGCGCTGAAAGCTTAAAAGGAGTCGATTCTTTTTTTACTAACACAAGATTTTTGTCTATTTCTTTAACATAATATGAGACTGATTTTATCCCGTTGCCTTTAAATGAAAAAGCTGTCAGGCGCAGTTTAGAAGTGGAATTTCCATATGAATCCCGGTCCTCAATAACAAATACGTTTGTATCATCTTCTGAATCCGCAGAGCGTGAGTTGTTCAGAAATGCTCCCTCAGTCTCGCGTCTCATAAGGTCCAGAACTGTTCTGGCCTCATGAAATTTAAGTGATATCCCGTCAAATCTTTCAAAGGCTTTCTGTACTGTGAAAAATGAACTGTAAACAGCTCCGAGGACAATAGTCAAAAGAACAAGTCCGATAAGAACCTCAATGAGTGTAAACCCGTTAGAACATGGATAAAGATTGAAGTATGAAGTATGAACTGTTGTCTTCTTCTTTATTCTGTCTTTTGCTTTCATTGTTGTAGCCATATAATTTTTAAACTTATTTTTGAATAACGAGCTGACTAAGTTCTATTTCTTTGCCATTGCCTCTGACAATGGTTTTAAGTTCAACAATTACAGCGCTTTCTGCTGTTTGTGTGTATTCGATATTTTTAACAGTTGTCTCATAGGAGAAATCTGTTTCAGGGAATACTCCTTTGGCATTTTCAGGGTTTATTTCAAGCTCTGCTATCTTTTCTTTTGCCAGGAGGAGCATCCTGGTTTCCAGCGTATGTTCATATGCAACACCTGCGTGGTAATTAACAGTAAGAAGAATAGTGATAATCGCTGTTGAAACAATTGCCAGGGCTATCATGATTTCAAGAAGAGTAAAGCCTTTACTACCGTGACCGGTGACCGGTGACAAGTGACGAATTATATTTTCCTTCGTCCATCGTCTCTCGTCCATCTTCCTTCCTTTTTTATAGTTTATAGCCCTCAAGTATTTTTGTCCTCCCGTTTAAGTGATTAAAGATAATTGTATATTCATAATCACCTTTTTTTAGATGCAGTATTATCGGCTCTTCAGGGCCCATCGGTCCAAATTCTATAAATAGCTCTCCCCTTGATGTTTCGCCGTTTGACGGGACAATTACATCTTTTAGCTGGACGTCATTTTTTATCTGAAAATTTCTTGACTCTTTACTGCTTTTAAATCCCCATGATTTGTTGTCAAAATTGAAATTTAAGAGATGAGATCTTTTTTTCCATACGGCCTCATCATAGATATATCTCAGAGTACTGCTTATATGTCTTGCTTCTGATTTTATAATACTTTCTTCTGTAGCCCAGAATGAAGGCATTATAATGGCTGTGGAAAGGGAGATTATAAAAAGAACAATAATCAGCTCGATAAGGGTAAACCCCCTATGACAATTGACAATTGACAATTGACGATTGACAATTATCAACTTATTAGTCCCAGTTTGAAATATCCTTATCATAATCTTCGCCACCGGGCTCACCGTCAGCTCCATAGCTGATGATGTCATATGCTTCCTCTAAACCGGGTGATATATATATATAAGGATTGTCCCATGGGTCCAGGGAGATTTTGTTCTTTTCTAAATAGCCGCCTTTTCTGTATTTACCTGGAATTTTCCCTGTGGTGGGCTCAGTCACAAGCGCTTCAAGCCCCTGTTCTGTAGACGGGTAGAAACCATTATCAATTTTGAAAAGCTTAAGTGCTGTATCAAAGTTTTTCATCTGTGCTATTGCTTTAACTACTCTTGCGTCATCGGTTCTGCTGATGAGTCTCGGAGCTACTATCGCAAGCAGTATCCCGATGATAAAAACCACCACCATGATCTCTATGAGTGTGAAACCTGAACTGTAGTGACGAGTGACGAGTGACGAGTGACGAAATTTCATCGACTCAGACAAATAATTATAAATTGATGAATCTGTTTTTTTTAATATTTTCATTTTTACTTATTTCCTTTCATCTGTTTATATTAGTTTTATATATCACTTGGCCACTTGGCTCCTTGACCCCTCGAATCCTACCTTATCAATTGATTAAGCTCGAATATCGGCAGGAGCACTGCCATTACAATAAATAAGACAATAAGACCCATGAATAGTATCATGACCGGTTCCAAAAGACTCACAGCTCTCTGGAGCTTTTTATCAAAATCGGATTCATATGACCGGGCTGCTCTCTGTAAAACATCTGCGAGCCGTCCGCTTTTTTCGCCTGTAGCTATTATCTGTAAAAATGTCGGCGGAAAACCCTTAAGACTGGTTGACAGCTTTGCTCCCTGAGAAACCAGGTTCTGCGCAGACATAATCCTGCTTTCCAGAGCACTATTACCGGTTGCTTTAGAAGTTAAGCGCAGGGCGTTGAGAATTGGGATACCGCCGGAAAGCAGGAAGGATAGGGTCATTGAAAATCGCGCAGTGTAAAGGTTGTGCAGGATACTGAACGGGAGCCTAAGAAGTATTGAGTCAATCTTTTCTCTCTTTGTTTTTTTAAGGTGTTTAAAAAGAGCCACAGCTCCTGCTGATAAGGCGAGCAGAAGCCACCAGAATTTGTGAAACAGGGTGCTTATCCATATAAGCATTATAGTTATAAAAGGAAGGGCAGCTGAGGTTTGTTCAAATATCCTCGTTATTTTCGGGACAACAAAAGCGAAAAGAAATGAAAGAATAAGAATACTCACAAATGCCATGAAGATTGGATAATACAAAGATGTTTGAACCTTGCTCTTAATGGATGCCTCTGTCTCAAGAAAATCGGAAAGCTTTGACAGCACCTCTGGCAGTCTTCCGCTGTTTTCGCCGGCTGATACCATGCTTGTATAAAACTCAGGGAATATTAAAGGATATGCCTGTAGAGCTCTTGCAAGGGTTGAGCCTGCCGACAAGCGGTCTTTTATGTCTATCGTGATGCCTTTCCATTGCCCTTTTTGCTCTGAAGCTATAGACCCAACAGCCTCAATCAGTGGGACATCTGAAGACAGAAGTGTTGAAAGGCTTCTGGTGATATCAGGAAGTGAGGAGGGAAGATGTTTGAAGCGAAAAAATTTTTTTTTGAAAAAGGTAGTTTCTGTAATTTCTTTTGGATATATTCCGGTAGCTTTTATTCTTATCGCGGCATCCCTTTGCCCATCGGCCTCAAGGGTCCCTTTTGTTTCCGAACCGTCCTGTTTAAATCCCTGATATTTAAATATCGGCATAGCTTAAAACCAAACTCGAAATTCTAATATCGAAACTCTAAACTTTTGAATATTAGGAAATTGAGATTTAGATATTGTTTAGAAATTCGGATTTCGGAATTCGATATTGTCATATTTATACTTCACTATCTTTCTGTGTTACCCTTAAAACCTCTTCAATAGTGGTAATACCATTTATAATTTTAGTTATCGCGTCATCTCTCATAGTTTTAAATCCTGTACTTGTTGCCGCTGATTTGATAGTCTGTGCATCTTTCCGTTCAACAATCATTGACCTTACAACTGGATTTATTTTCAGAAGTTCGAATATACCTGTTCTTCCGGAATATCCTTTTCCCATGCATTTATCACAGCCCCGTCCCCGATAAAGAAGGGAAGGGGGATTATTATTTTTACCGCCTGTTTTAAGATAGGCTGTTTCCTCAGAAGACGGTGTATATGATTCCCTGCAATGAGGGCAGATTACCCTGACAAGTCTCTGAGCGAGAATTCCTAAAAGGGATGATGCCGCGAGGAAGGGTTCTATGCCCATATCAAGAAGTCTTGTAATGGCGCCGGGAGCATCGTTTGTATGCAGGGTGCTTAAAACCAAATGACCTGTAAGTGAAGCGTGCACAGCGATCTCGGCGGTTTCCACATCTCTTATTTCTCCGACCATCATAATATCAGGGTCCTGTCTTAAAATTGATCTCAGTCCTGATGCAAACGTAAGGCCGATTTTGGGGTTTACCTGAATCTGCCCAATCCCTTTTAACTGGTACTCAACAGGATCTTCAACAGTTATGATGTTTCTTTCTTCTGTATTTAGTTTCAGAAGCGATGCGTAAAGAGTTGTGGTCTTGCCCGAGCCGGTTGGCCCTGTGACAAGTATTATGCCGTTTTGTCTTGAAAGTGCGGAATTAAATGTGTTTAAAGTTGAACCTTCAAGCCCGATCATCTCAAGTGTTAAAATACCCACCCGCCTGTCAAGCAGTCTTAGAACTGCTCTTTCACCTAAAGAGGTTGGAATAATTGAGACCCTGATATCAATATCTTTTCCGCCTATAAGCAGTCTGATCCTTCCGTCCTGCGGGAGCCGCTTTTCCGCTATGTCCAGTTCAGACATTATCTTTATCCTCGATATAAGAGCTTCCTGAATAATTTTCGGAGGGCTCAGCAGTTTTCTGAGTATGCCATCTACCCTGAACCTGACATCAATTCCATCTTCATAAGGTTCTATATGAATATCGCTGGCTCTCTCTTTTACTGCCTCCATCAATAGGGCATTAAGCAGTCTGATGATAGGGGCTTCTTCAGTGAGTTCGAGAAGGTCTTTAGGTGATTCAAATTCGGTAGCTATCATTGAGAGGTCTTCACCTTTTATATCTCCCATTACTTCGTTGACCCGGCTTGTCCGGCTGTAGATGCGGTTAATGGCATCAAGGACAACTTCTTTTGGCGCCTGAAGCGCCCGGGGTTTGAGGTTATGTGTCCTTGCCAGGTCCATCAGCGCAAAGACACCGTGATGATCGGCAACAGCCGCAAGGAGTTCCCCGTTTTGCCTGCGTAAAGGCAATAAGACATTACCTTTTACAAAAGAGAGCGGCAGTTCTTCAAGTAGGGAGAGATCTATATCTTCATCCTTTATTTTATCTATTTTTTCCATACGGCTCATTGGCTGGTGGCTTAATCCTGCTGCTGCGGTAAATAACGGGGTGCAGATAAATTATTATGAATCATGACTCTGTAGTTAGGCTCTGCGTACAGGACATCTGGATCAGAAGAAAACTCTTCTACAGCGTTTTCCACATCCTGTCCGTCCTTAAGTTTTATATGATAGAGTTTTATGCTGTCTGTATATTTTATAACTGAAGCGCCTTTTAGAGATATTATTTCAAGAGCTTTTTCGTCTGAAACGTCTTTTTTGAATTTAATCAGGAGTTCGTTTTCAGCATATTGTTTTTCTTGTCTTGCGAAGTCTCTCTGTTTTTTTTCTGTTATCTCGGCGAGCTGTACAGAATCTTTGACTATGTGCGGGGTAATGAAAATGAGAAGGTTGGTCTTTTTCTTTGTTACGCTTTTATGTTTAAAAAGCCATCCCAGGATAGGGATGTCTCCGAGCAGAGGTGTCTTTGCGATACTAACTTCCTCTTTTTCCTGCATAAGACCGCTGATGACTACTGTTTGCCCGTCCTTGACAACGATAGAGGTCTTTGTTGCCCGTTTGGTGGTAGTCGGCCCTACTGTTGTTATAATGTTTTCAGAACCTTCCTTAACAGATGAAATTTCCTGATACAGCGCGAGTTTTACATAGTCGCCTTCTGTTATCTGGGGGGTAATTTTAAGGGTTATTCCTACGTCCTGTCTTTTGATTGAGCTTAGCACAGTGTTGGTTGTAGTTATGTCCCGTTCTCTTTTTGAAATAAACGGTACATTCTCTCCGACAATAATTTCCGCCTCTTCATTATCAGAGGTCAGTATCTGCGGTGTTGATAGAACATTTATCGCGCCTTCAAAAATGCTCATATCAAAAAGGGCCGCAAAGCCCGGCACGGTCAGAGTAGAAGAACTAACAGTTCCGTCTGTGTTAAGATTTGTTACGGGCACGTCGAGGAAGTTCCCTGTTCCGCCAAGGCTGAACCCGGTCAGGCCGGTAAGTATACTCTGAATGGATGTTGAGTTTAATGTGCCGAATCCTCCTATTAAAACAGGTTGATCGTTTCGTTTTGCCGTTACTCTCCATTTTGTTCCGAGTTCTTTAAGCTTATCAATGGACGCCTCTATAATCATTGCCTCTACAAACACCTGGCGTCTTTTCTTGTCCAGTGTTTTTATAACCCGGGCGATAGACTGATAATTCGACGGAGATGCAAGGATGATAAGAGAGTTTGTTGCTTTATCCGGTGTTACGGCTATATCGGCAAACTGCGTTTTCATAGAGCGGACAGGCGTCTTTTGTACCATCCGTTTTGAGGTTTGAGAACTCCTGATCACTCCCTCCAGAACTTTGGCGAGTTCTGTAGCATCAGCGTTCTCAAGCGGGTAAACAGTAACTTCCGCAGGCTCCTCGTAGATCGGCGGCTGATCAATACCTTTAAGTATTGACATAACCTTGTTAATGTTTACTGCCGAATCAACTACGAGCAGCAGATTGCCCGGGCCGAAGGCCGATATATGGCCGTTTCTTGCAACTACCGGTTTTATGAATTGCACGGCGTCTTTTGCTTTGATATGTTTTACAGGCAGAAGTCTTGTTATATATGACTCGTTAACCAGAGTATCTTTGTCTGTAAAGGTTCTTCCGGTCTGTTTTGCAAGGGATGAGGGTATTATTTTGTATGCCTTGGTACCCGAAGGGACAGTTGTAAAGCCTTTAAGTTCAAGGATAGAGGTAAAAAGGGAAAAAGATTCTTCAACAGACAATTCTGTAGGAGCTATAACAGTGATTTTCCCCTTTACACGTTCGTCAAAGATGAAGTTTTTGCCGGTCAGTTCGCTGATGAATTTAATTACCGTTGGAATTTCTACATCAACAAAATTGAATGAAATCTTCTGGCCGGTTTTGCCGGTTTCAGCAGGGGAAAGGGGGACAAGAAATAAGGTTATAAAAAAACACATAAAAAGAATATAAAAAATTTTGTACTTTTTCATGCGATATACCTCTCGTATTAATTAATGTCGAATTGCCTGCGATTTAAAGTCCGCACCGCCTGTCTGCCGGCAGGTTTACATGCCGTAGGTATGCAGGTTTGCTCTCTATCCCTTTTAATACATTACATTACCTTATCTGGTAACCAAGAGTCATATTTGTTCCGTTTCTTATTATATCAAGATTAACCGTGTTCATTCCTTTTAACGCGGTCAATGTCTGCATCGCGGCCTCAGGGCTTGATAGTTCGAGCCCGTTTATTTTCAGAAGGATGTCCCTGTTTCTGAGGCCAAGGTCTTCATAAATCCCACCGGGTTTTACCTCAAGGATTGTAAACCCTTCCTGCTGGCCATTCTTCATATTAGGATATAGCCTTGCATCCGATAAAATGCGTTTGGGATCGTTAAGTGCCTGCTGTACCTTCCTCTGATCAAGTAAATATTGTTTATCATTAATTTTTTTTACTAGTTTGGACCGTGATAAAAAAGAGCTGCGGGCGCCGGAATTGTTAGCTTTTATATCCGAGATGTCTATAAGATAAATTGTATTTATTTTCCCTCCCTTTGACAGCTCTACAAAATTATTCTCAATTCTTGTCAGCGTGCCGTAGTTATATACTTCTCTGCCAAACGCGAACACTTCCTGCCTGGCAGGGGAAGACCGCAGTTTGTCTGAAAAAATAGCATAGCTCAGGTCCTCAGGGCCTGTAACCGTGCCGACAAGAATAAGCTCAGACATCGGGCTCTGGCTATTAACGGTATTATGAGTAGATATAGGATAAAATTTCATCGGACGGCCAAAAGGGTTTTTCTCTACAATCGGGGCGTAACTCATAATATTTTTCAATTCAGGTATTTTCCCGGTGGCTGTCCTGTATGTCCCGGTGAATGCCGGGGATACTTTTTTTGTCAGAGTCATCCCAATAATGTTTCTGGTAAGAAATAACAATGTAAAAAAAACAAGTGCAATAATGACATAGTTAAGCATATGAAGTTTTTTTAAGGGAAATTCCAGCATTGCTTAGCTTAGGTTAAACAATTGCTCTCTCTATGTCAATGATTTGGGACACGGATACTTTTCACGTTATTGTTAGTTTGTCTGAATTATGATAATATTTTTATAGGGAGAAAAATAATATGCGTAAAGGTCAGAAAGACAAAGGACTTGACCTGTTTGCTCTGCTTGCGAAAACCCTGGATATAGGTGTAATAGTTGAGACTCCTGACGGATTGCAGGCTGTTAACCGGCATATGGAGCTTCTTGCACAGAGATGCGGAGGGCTGTCTGTTTTTAAGGTTAGGGAAAAAGAGTGCCTGGAATTGCCCCTGACGGATACCCATAACAATAAAGTTTTTTTCCACATAACAAGGGTTGATTCAGAAGAAGCAAAGATTATCCTGGTACGTGATATTACCGAGCTGAAAATACAGAAGGGCACTATTGAGCATATTGCGCTTCATGATTCTCTGACAAACCTTCCCAACCGCATACTTTTTTATGACCGTCTACAGCAGGCCATTCTCGTTGTAAAGCGGGAAAACAGGCCCATGTCGCTTCTTATGCTCGATATTGACTGTTTCAAAGGAATAAACAACACCCTTGGACACAGAGTTGGTGATCAGGTGTTGATAGAGGCTGGAGCGCGTATGTGCAGTGTATTGAGGCAATCAGACACAGTGGCGCGTTTTGGTTCTGATGAGTTTATGATTGTATTACCCACAGCGGACATTGATCATGCTCATCAGGCTGCGTCCAGGCTGTTAAATGTTCTTGAGCCGCCTTTCTTTATTGAGGGGAACAGTATTTATATCGGGGCGAGTATCGGTATTACACTTTGCCCTGATCATAGTGAAGATGCTGATACACTTGTTCAGCTGGTAGAGGTGGCCAAGAATACAGCAAAAAAAATCCATAGCGGCATTGCCACATACAGTCCGGACCAGGATCAGTCCAGTCAAAACCGCCTTTTACTGATTGACGAATTGAATAATGCCATAGATAAAGATGAGCTGGTTCTTTACTTTCAGCCCAAGGTTAACTGCAAAACCGGCCGTATCAACAGCATGGAAGCATTAGTTCGCTGGAACCATCCGAAACGCGGTTTGTTACCGCCTGATAATTTTATACCTTTGGCAGAACAAACAGGTCTTATCAAGCCTTTAACAGGGTGGGTTATTGATGCGGCGCTTCGTCAATGTGCTGAATGGCGGAGTCAAAACATTAAAATTGGTATAGCAGTGAATATATCTACAAGAAACCTGCTTGATCCGTATTTCAAAGATGAAGTTGCCGAACGGCTGAAGGAGAGGAATATTGATCCTACTTTGCTGGAGCTGGAGGTTACAGAGAGCTCTCTCATGGTTGACCCTGCGCGCTCAATGGAAACTCTTTCTGCTCTGGATAATCTGGGGGTGCGGATTTCTGTTGATGACTTTGGTACAGGTTATTCCTCATTGGCCTATCTGAAGAAAATGCCGGTTAATGAAATTAAGATTGATAAATCTTTTGTTGTTAACATGAGTAGTGATGAAAATGATGCTGTTATAGTGCGTTCTATTGTGGATCTTGCGCACAATCTGGGCATCAGAGTTATTGCGGAAGGCGTTGAATCGCAGGAAATATGTGATATGTTGAAAGAAATTAACTGTGATGATATCCAGGGTTATCTGATAAGCAGGCCTCTTCCGGCATCAGAATTTTCAGAGTGGTTTAAAAAATCACGCTGGTGCTCTGGAAAGTAAGGGCAGAAAAAAGCAGTGCAGGTGTAAGTGACTAGTGCCAGAAAAATCTTTTAACTTACACTGACACAAAACACTGACACTTTATTTCTCCTGACACAGACACTAAAAGCTGATACTTACTAATCTGACACTGACACAGGCAACTTACACTTATTTTCTTCGCCAACGCGGCATTTACAACAACGCATCCTTCAAAGATTTTTTACATGAGCACTTTCTTTGTTGCGGAAAAAGCCTGAGAGTCTGTTCGAGCAGGGATTTAATTTTTTTTGTAGACGCCTTCATTGTATCTATAACCTCTTTGGTGGTAAGTTTGTTTTTCGTTATTCCGGCGGCATAATTTGAAACTACCGATATTCCTGAATAACATATTTCCATCTCTTTTGACAAAGAGGCTTCCGGCATGCCTGTCATCCCTACAACATCACCACCCAGTAAGCCGAGCATTTTTATTTCAGCTGCGGTTTCAAGTCTCGGTCCTTCAACAGCGGCGTAAGTCCCGCCATCCCTTAAGGAGATTTTAGAAAGTTTTCCAGCCTTCAAAATCACCCTGCGCATTTCAGGGCAGTAAGGTTCAGTGAAGTCTATATGTACCACTTTTTTGCTTGTTGAACGTCCGGCCGCTGATTTCCCATCGTAAAAAGTTGATTTCCTGTTTTTTGTCATATCGATTATCTGATTGAGTACAACTATTTTTCCCGGTTTAAAAGCTTTTTTAATACCGCCTGAGGCACTTACCGATATTATTCTGCTGACGCCGAGCTCTTTAAATCCCCATATATTTGCCCTGTAGTTAATCATATGCGGTGGAAGATTGTGCCGGCTGCCGTGTCGGGGGAGGAATATTACCTCGGTGTTTTCTATATATCCTATTATGTATTCATCAGATGGTTTGCCAAAAGGTGTGGTAATGTTTTTTCTTTTCTTAATAATAAGGTCTTTTAATTCGTACAGCCCGCTTCCACTGATTATTCCGATTTTAGACATTACACCCTCCAATTTACTCGCCTTCGCCATTTATCCCCGCCATTTATAGCTGGGATGAATGGCAGGACGAGCCTCGCCGAAGTACTGCTATGCAGGACGAAGGCGGGCTTATCCGGCTTTAGCGAAGTTTCATTTCCTCATAGCCCCATGTTAAAACACGGGGAAATTTTACTTGAGATTGAAGATATATGTATAATCAGTAGTGTCCGGTTAAAACAGGCTGAGTTGTTTAAAACTATATGATTGATAAGGAATTTCACGATATTTTTTGTGGTGTCGACTTGAAAACACATAA